>Ga0210003_1000603_pt1 | contig 32397 bp, 49 predicted proteins | sample LantaG_FD_182804 | JGI IMG/M metagenome (GOLD analysis project Ga0210003, IMG submission 182804) | Deep subsurface microbial communities from Baltic Sea to uncover new lineages of life (NeLLi) - Landsort_02402 metaG (SPAdes) (version 2) | ecosystem: Environmental > Aquatic > Marine > Oceanic >... | reverse complement strand
CGGAAGTTTTGGTTCATTTGAAAGAGTTTACCACCTAGAAGACGAACACGACTTTAAAGAAATATACGATTGTGAAGCAATTAGAGAATTAGTGGAAATTGTAAATAAGTAAATATGAAAATAGAAACAAAGTTTTTAGTCGACCATTGGCAAGATGTAGACAAAGTTATAGGCAAGATAGGAATAAGGTTTGATACTGAAGTGTATGAAGATATTGCTTACCTAGAATTTCAAAGAGGTCATTGGAACACAGAAAAGGCAGACTTTGAAAAATCAAGGAAAGATGATGATTTTGTCTTTGTTGCACTAGACGAAGAAAAAATTGATGAGTTAATAAAAACACTAGAGTTAATTAAAGAACAGATAAGCTAATATGAAAAACCAAGAACAGTTTGTCATAAAACATTTAAGAGAACACGGGGAGATTTCAAGAAACTATTGCTTACAGAATTACATATCAAGGTTAGGAGCAATAATCTGCGACCTGAAAAAAGAAGGGTACGAGTTTGAAGCAGAGTTTAGAAAAACAACAAGTGGAAAGGATTATGTTTATAAATTAAAAACAAATCCATTTCAAAAGAAAGAATACTGGGTAGACGGAAAATTAGTAGCAACTAAATACGAAAAATAAAATGTTAGATAAAATTCAAAATATACAAAAGAAAATAGGAAAACTTACAAAAGACACAAAAGGTTTTAATTACAAATACTTTGACATCAACCAACTACTAGAAAAGCTACAACCTCTTTTAGAAGAAGAGGGGTTAGTTATTACGCAACCAATTATTGACGGAAGTGTTGTAACTATAATTAGCGAAAAAGACGACTCGCACCAAATAAAGTCTTCAATTAAACTACCTGAAGACGTCGAGCCACAGAAATTAGGAAGTGCAATAACATACTACCGAAGATATACACTTGTATCACTCCTTGCTCTTGAAGCCGAAGATGATGATGGCAAGAGTGCAAGTACAACAGGACTAAATGTTAAAGATTGGGCAACAGTTAGGAACACTTACCAAAACGAAGGTAAGATAAGTCCAGAAGATTGGGAAAAGTGTAACGCAGAACAAAAGAAGATTATTACAGAAATTAAAAAGGCAAAATTAGCAGGTAACCAACAAATATAATGAGCAACATAAACTTAAAGATTGACGTTTCAAAGTTAGACAAAAACAGATTAAAGAAAAACTCTTTTACTAAACGAGATGGAACACAAGTAAACGAAGTAAACGCAGAACTTGTATTGATTGAAAAGAAAGAACCACGAGTTATTAAAGAGGGTGATACTTGGACATTAGTAGAAAAATACTTTATTGCAGAAAAGCGTGAAAAAGGAGAGGAAAATAACTATGTGGGTATAGGTACTATCTTTGAGGATAAAAACGAATCAGTAAATACAGATGGAATTGATGAAAGCCCATTAGATGATATTTCAAACATACCATTTTGATGTGTAGGTGCTTGAAACGATAGTTAAGTATGATACAATTAGTTAGTTACTTAATTAACTTTTAAACACAAAGATGACAAAGGTAAATAGACGAAGGTTCTTTCAAATTCACGTACATCAACAGGCTTGGAAAGACCAAATGTCAGGAAAAAATGAAATAAAAGTATTAGAGTTTTTAAAAGATATAGGTTATGTCCAAGGTGTTGATTTCGTAAGACAGCACCCGATTGGAGAAGCGTTTGTCCTAGACTTTGCTTTCATCAAAGAACAAGTTGCCTTAGAGGTTGATGGAGAAGACCATAAGGAGAAAAAGCAAAAGTTAAAAGATAAAAGCAGAGATACATATTTGCACGAAAATAATTGGGTTTGTATCAGAGTAAATGAAAAAGATTTCTTTGATACTTACAAAAAGTCTTTCTACAAAAGCTTGATTAAGGATATTGTGGGGGAAAGGAGAGAACAATGGGAGGTGGGAACATTTATTAACATTGATATACCAGATTTTAAAGACGAAGATTATGACTAAACTAATACCAGTATATGAATACGCACAACAGCAAGGTATTTCTTTGCAGACTGCTTACCGTTGGATTAGGGAAAGAAAAATTCCAGAAGAAAATGTAAAGAAAATTGAAAAGACCGTAACAAGACTGATGATAGAAACACAAGAATAAATATGGCACAACGAACTAATCAACAATCGAAAGCAATGCACCTGTATTTTTCGCAAGTAGCCGAAGAACTAGATAGACAAGGTGAAAGCTTCCAAAATATAGTATCTAAACTTAAAAATGCAGAGATTAGACCAACACCTGAAAACATAAAGCAAATATGGAAAGAATTTCAGATTGCTATGTTTAACAAGAAAAGCACAACGGAACTAGACAAAGGAGAAGTAGATAGAGTTTATGAAATGTTTAACGCTTGGCTAGGGAGGGAGTTTATGTGCCATATTGCTTTTCCAGCCGATGACCCAGACATAGCAGAACTTACACACAGAAATTTACCAAGTAGACACACTACATAAGTAGTGTCCTCTCTATCACCGAAAATTCTGATTAACTTTTCTAGTAGTGGTAGGGAGAACATTGCTTATGAATTATTCTCAGATTGAAAAAGAAATATTTAAGTGGACTGTTATGAATAGACAGAAAACATTTAGGAAACCTTTTAAACAAAGGTACAAAAGAAAGCTAGAACTGTTTTTAATGTGGGTAAGATATTACTTAAACTTTTTCTTAAAAAAAGAAGACGTAATACTTTCAAAGTATTTAAACGACAGAAGAAAACAACAAAGATATAAGAAAAACAGAAAAAAATCTGGGCTCAATGTTTATGAATGGAACATTAGGAGACTTGAATGTATGAAATTGAATCTCATAAAGTATAACTGTTTAAAGTGTGAAGACTGCAAAGAAAAGTTAAACAAAAAAACAGTAACAATAGACCATATAGAAAAATTGGCAATACATCATAATTCAGAGTTAAGTAATCTGCAGGTTTTATGCAGAAAGTGTCATATTATAAAGGAACATTTACCTGTTGATAACTCACTAGACAATCTTTCAAAGTAGTATAAACTAAAAGAGTAGTTAATTATAAAGTTAATCAAAAACAAATGAAATCACAATGGTTAAAAGATAAAGAAGCAAAACAAGCTCAACTTAATTGGGAACTAGGAGCTTGGTTTTGTATAGGACTATCAGTAATTATTTTGTACATTGCCCTACAAGCATTATTTTCAGAAGTACAAACTAACCATTTAATAGACGGAAAGGTACTCCCAAGAAACGATGCACAGATGCTTAATGGATATAATAAATAAAAATGAAAGTAACGATAGTAATTTTAGCAGTAGTATTGATTGCAGGAATATTTACATATGTTCTATCTAGAGAGTGTGAATATGGACATATAGAAACACAATGGGATATGCCATCAAGTATGGTTGTTGGTGGTGGAAATAATGGTTTTGGTGGAGTTGCAATCCCAGTAGGAAATGCAAAGCAAGTAGAGGTATTTGTTTGTGATAAATATAAAAATTAAATGCACACTTGTACTTATTATAATTGCAAGGGTGGATTTGATTGTAAATTATATGAGTCTAAGAAAGCCTCATTTAAAACAACAAAAAGAATTAAAAATATATGAAAAAAATAAAATCAATTTATGTAAGGGAGATAGGAGAACTTGGGTGGTTAGAAAATATTGACATAAGAATAAGAGCAGACGGAATAATTGAAACTGAAAAACCTGAATTCACATACAACCAAGAAACAAACACATACCATCAAGGAAACACAGAATACAAAGGAGAACACATTATCAGCGTAACTTATGAATAGTAAACAACAATTATCAGAATGGCGTTTAATGAAATGAGTATGAATACAAATTATGTAGATGCTAGAACACCAGAAGAAAGAGCAAACGAGCCAAAAAGTGTAACAACTTATGTTTCTTCTATGAATAAAGATACATTGAAAGAGAAAGGGGCGTTGAAGAAAGAGATAGCAGAAGAGTGTCATTGTTCTAAAACAAGCAGATACCACACGATAGACAGTAATTATGAACATCATACACCTCAAATATGTTGGAGAGAGAAAGATACATTGAAAGAGAGGGAAGAATATAATATGCCATCAATAGAAAAAGATGGGCATAACTGGATTAGAGTTGTTGACCACTTAAACTTAATACAACAAGCTAAAGAAGAAAGAGATAAAGAGATTGTGGAGGTGATTAAACCATTTCTAGATAAAGCCGAACAATCATATAAAACAGCAGTTTCAGACCAAGTCGCACCATACAGACATCAATTTGAAACATTACTAGAAATTATCAATCAATTATCTAACACTAAATAATATGAAAGACCAACTACGAGAACTATTAAAAGTACCAAAGGAGTTTAGTATTGCAGAGTGGATTTACGAAAGGTGGAGAAATGTCGATGATGATTATAATAATTTTGAAAGATATTTTACTAAATTAGAAGACGATGAGTTTATTAAGTTAATGGAAAACAAATGATAATTGATGGAATACACTACTCTGAAAATTGTCTTTGTGAAGGCTGTAAACAAGCTGGTAATAAAAGATATATTGGGGGAGGTGTTTACAACGAGAGCAGATTAAAAGTTAATGGAAAAAGAAAATGAGTAAGATTGATATAGACAAAGCATTACCAATAATAAACGACTTTGTAGAAGACAAATTGTATTGGAGGTTAGATTATGAAGAGTTGTTAGAGTTAAAAGAATTGTTGAAAGAAAAAATGAGAGCATTATTTTTAGAAGAATTACAAGATAACAAATAAATATAGTGAAATTAGCTAATAGGTTTAAAGACATAGATAAGCAGCGTATATGGTTAGACCACAAATTTTGTGCAATCTGTACATCAAATCAAAACTGCTCAATCCACCACATACTTGGAACTGTAAGCGATAGTATCTTAAACGGAATAATGCTTTGTTACGAACACCACAAAGAAGCAGATTGCCATAATGTATCAGATAGAGAATACCAAGCACCCTTACTCCAATACACAATGCGACAGGTACTAAAACAACAATACGAACTAACTAAGAAAGATGTAGACTTCTTTTCCACCAATAAACACTTGTATGAAATGGAGTTGTAATGTAAAATAAAGGTAAGAAATGAAACAAATAGAGATACCAATAAGTCCGTTGAGAATTTCAAAAGCCTATCAAGGTAGGAGATTTAAAACCCCTGAATATAAAGAGTGGCAACAAGACTTTAAACTATTAGTAGGAAAGCAAACTCCCCTTAAAGGACAAATTTCTTTAATAGCTGAATTTTACATAAAGAACGATAAGATGTCCGATATAGATAACTTCTTTAAAAGTCTATTGGACACTCTAAAGGACACAAACATTATTGAAGATGATAGATATATATACGAATTACACGCTTATAAATACCAAAGTGATGAAGAAAAGATAAGAATAACCCTTTCAGAGATATGATTACATACGAAACAGCAAAAGAATTAAAGGACAATGGGTTTAGAGAGCCTTGTGAGTATAGGGACAATTTACCTTATCCAACATTATCAGAACTTATAGAAGCGTGTGGAGAAGGTTTCTGGGGTCTCAACAGGTTAGAAAAGGATAAGTGGAGTTGTCATTTTATGGAAGATGAAAACTCTACAGGAGAACCTTTATATTCAACACCAGAAGAAGCAGTAGCCAATTTGTACTTGTCATTAAAACGTGATAAAATTATAAATGATGGCGAAACACCACTTAATAAAGAATCCAACTAATTATGCAACCATTCATTCTTGGAATAATAGTAAGTACCCAAAGCAAAATAAATGCTCCCATTGTTATACTAAAACAGCAAAAAAATATGAATGGGCTTTACTTCACGGCAAATCACATTCTAGAGGAATTGATAACTATATTGAACTTTGTAAACGGTGTCATATTAAATACGACAAGACAGAACAGTGGACACAAAAAAACCTCGAAGCACTTAAGAAAACTTATGCACACCAAAACCCTATTAAGCCAAAAGAATGTAAATATTGTAAAGATGAATTTACTCCAAGACGTAAAGAATCTATTTTCTGTTCTAATAGATGCTCTGCAAAAAATAGAAAAGCTCCAATTAGAGAAAGAGATGGTAAAGGGAAGTTTATGGTTAGCACTAAACAAAAAGTAATATGTCAAAGAAATGTACTCAATGTAAGATAGAAAAACCTTTAGAAGACTTCTACAAAGAAAAAAGAAAGCCTATAAAGAAAACATCAAAGACTGAAATATATAAATCAGCGTGTAAAGACTGCTCAAAGAAAAGAACTGAAAAATATGTTAAGGAGAATAGAGAAAAGGTAAATGAATATCAGTTAAGCTATTACCACAAGAAGCGAAATAGTGTATAATAATAAGTATATAAATAACAATAAGTAATATGGCAAAAGGACTATTCAAAAGAAAAAAACCAGTATTCATATACAGCAAAGAAGATTCAGATTTTCTATTGAAAGGTGTTAAAAAATCACTAGCGAATAGAAAGGTTAAAAAGGATAAACAAGAGAGAAAAAGAATGGATAGAGCTGTACAAGCAGGTAAGGTGGGAAGATTCTCTAATGGTGTAGGAGTAGGATATTAAAACTATGGCAATGATAAATAAAGAAATAAAAAAAATATTGAATCCTATAATTGGCAAAATAGTTGCATCTTTAAAAATAAATGATGGCTATTTAGAGTTTTTAGAACCACAAAGAGCATTAGGGGTTACAGCTAGTTTCATTGTTTGTTATACGGGTAAAGAAAGAACTGTTACGGGCGTGAGTACAGATTATACAGACGACATTAAAACTAACTTCTTAATTAAAGATATAGAAGTAGGTGACAATGATATTTTGATTACAACTGACAAGGGATTTACTCAAATATTTTACAGCGATAAAGTTTAAATAGTATGACAGAATCGGATAAAAACGATTGGAAACGGAATGAAGATGGAACTTTTGGAAAGGGGAATATTGGGGGTGGAAGAACTCCTGATACTTTAGAAGATAAGATAATAAAGAAAGCAACAAAAGAGATTATTGCAGAGTATAAAGAAGCATTAGGAGAGGCTCTACCATTGATACTACCCATCCTAAAAGCAAAGGCTATGGATGGAGATATGACAGCTATTAAAGAAATACACGATAGAGTAATGGATAAAGCAAAGCAATCCACAGATATAAATAACCCTGATGGTAAACTACAACCAGTATTAGTAGAAATAGTATATGCAAAACAACCAGAAGAAAATACAGATACCGAGTGAGTTATCACGCTTACTAGATAAGGATTGGAGAGAAGCCGCTGTATATGGTGGTAGATTCTCTTTAAAGTCACATACAGTAGCTAGGATACTACTCATAAGAGCAAGACAATCAAAGATAAGAGTAGGATGTTTCAGAGAGTTCCAAAACTCTATAAGTGATTCATCACACCAACTATTAAGTGATTTGATAAAACAATATGAACTAACAGACTTTGTAGTAACAGATAAGTCTATTGTAAACACAGTTAATGGTTCAGACTTTTTATTTAAAGGTTTAAGAAGAAACGAGCAATCAGTTAAATCTATTGAAGGTATTGATATAGCTTGGGTAGAAGAAGCACAAACAGTATCAGAGAGTTCTATTGAAATACTAACTCCTACTGTGCGTAAAGACGGTTCACAGATTATATATACATACAACAGACTATTAGAAGAAGACCCAGTACACAAAAGACTTGTAATAGAGGGAAGACCAAATACACTTATAATAAATCTAAACTACGACATAGCTATTAAGTATGGATGGATGCCAAAAGTTATTATGGAAGAAATGGAGTCAGATAAACTAAACAGACCAAGACTATATAAATATAAATGGTTAGGAGAACCATCAAGTAAGGAAGGTAAAATCTACAATGGTTGGGTTAAGACAGAAGAAATACCACACGAAGCAAGACTTAATAGTATTGGATTAGACTTTGGATACACAAACGACCCTACTGCTATTGTTGCAATCTACTACTACAATGGTGGGTATATTCTAGATGAGATAGCTTTTAGAAAAGGACTATCAAACAAACAAATAGCAGACATAATCAACCTATATCTTTCAGACAAACAAGAAAGCGTTTTAACTATTGCAGATAGTGCAGAGCCTAAAAGTATTGATGAGATAAGAATGTTTGGTGTAAGTATCATTGGAGCAAACAAAGGAGCAGGAAGTGTAAGTCAAGGTATTCAATTTGTGCAATCACAAAAGATTTCAGTTACAGAAAGGTCAACTCATTTATGGGAAGCGTATCTAAATTATTTATGGGATACAGATAAAAGTGGAAAACTATTAAATGTACCTAATCATATGTTCTCTGATGCACTTGATGCAGTACGATATGGATTTAATTCTGTTACAACCACAGTATCGAAACCTTACATCTATCAACCAGATGCTCCTACGTTTCAAGATATCGGTTTATGATGTATAATATAGGTATGTATAAACTATGTAAGAATTGTACGAAACCTTTTTATAAAAAACAACATCACTCCAAATCATATTGGAATAACATAGCAACATATTGCTCTTTTAAGTGTTCAAGGATTGTGTCAGGAAGAAAGCCAAAACCAAACGACTATGATGTTTTTGAAGACTACGTTGTGATTAGGGTAAATAAAAAAGGAGTTAAATATGATTCTAAAATAGATAAAAGTGATTACGAGAATAACTCGATAAGTGGATACAGTTGGTCTTTGTCTTTTGATAACAGGTATTTACAAAGAAGACCCACTACAAAAAGTGGTTTAATTTCCTTACACCATTTAGTTTTACCAAAAAAAGAAGGGTTTGTTGTTGACCATATAAATGGCGATTCATTAGATAATAGAGGAAGTAATTTAAGGTATTTAACTTTTGCAAATAACATACGAAACCAAAAGAAAAAAACTTATAAATATGGGTGTGCTGGTGTCAGAAAAGTTGGTAAGAAATATACAGCAAGGATTGGTAGACTTGAAACAAGTAGATATGATTCTTTGGAAGAAGCTATTAGCAAAAGAATTGAGTTAGAAAAAGAAAACTGGGGTATTTCATTTACAGAAGAAAGAATTAAAAATACATAGATTTGTACTTGACACGATAAATGTAGTATAATATTCAATATGGCAAAGAAAAAAATGCAAGAAAGTTATCCATACGCACACATTTATCAAAACAATACACTTATTAGAACCTACTCTAAGGAAGAACACGGTGATGAGTACCTTATTTTAGCTGAAACATTCGCTTCAAAGAAGCCTGACTACACAATTCACTATGATAAATAAAGTTACCCGTGACAAAATTCGGGCACAAGCACTAGATGAGATAACTTATGCACGAAATTATAAACAAAGTCGTACACAATCTTGGTTTAAGAACGAGAATATGTACTATGGTTTAAAGAATCGTATTCTAGACCAATACGGTAATGTTGTATTCTCACCACAAGGAAAAGGAGATTCAAGAGCTAACGTGGAATTAGGAAAGATGCAAGGTTTTGTTAATACAATCCTTTCAAAGATAGATAACCCACTTATATTTAAATACGGAAAGAAAAAGAACTCAGACTATAAACGAGCATTAAGAGCAAATGCTATTCGTGATTTAGATGCAGACAATGACGATTGGGATATGAAAGACTTGCTTGGAAAGAAACAAGCAGTTATGTATGGTCGGGCTATTTATGCTTACCACGCAGAATCAGTTGGAGGTTACAAATCAAAACTAGAAAACGTAGATGTATATGACTTTCTTATTGACCCGTCTTGTGGAGGATTAGACATAGAACAAGCGTGGTACTTGGGAAGATATGGAATTATTAAGAGTAAAGAAGACCTTAAAGAGGGTAAGAAAAGTGGAATCTACATCAAGACAGAAGTAGATAGTCTTATTCAAGGTGTTGGAAACTCAACAGAGATGACACAGGAAGAAACCAATAAGCAAAACAGAGAGATTGCTGTTGGGAATATGATTGAACAAAAGCAACTAGACAACCCTGACAAGTATAAGTTCTGGGAATGGTTTACTACTTATGAGGGAGAAAGATACTACTTGTTGATGACTGACGGAGGTTATGCAATCAGAGTAGAGAAACTTAAAGACTTGTTTGAAAGTAATATGTACCCTTTTTGGACTTGGGCTTCATTTCCTGACCTTACAGAGTTCTGGACACCATCTTATTGTGATTATGTTAGAGAAGTGTTTATGGCTCAATCAGTATCAATCAATCAAATGCTTGATAACGCAGAGCAAATCAACAAACCACAAAAAGGAGTTGATGTATCAGCAGTTGAAGACTTAAATGAGTTGAAGTACCGAAAAGACGGACTTATTAGATTCAAGACAGGTGTAGATGTAAACAAGGCAATGAGAATTGTTGATGTTCCTAGTATCAATACTCCTATTCAAGTGTATAAAATACTAGAAGCTATCCAAGAAAAATCATCAGGTGTTACAGGAAGCTCTATGGGAGTTGCAGAAGAAGAACGAGTTGCTATCTATGAGGGTAATCAAATGGCAACAGCAGACCTTTTTGGGCTTTTAAACAGGTCATATTCACACGGATATAAAAGATTTGCACAACTTCACTATGAGGGTATTAAAGAACACCTTACTAAAAAGATTGCAGTTGATTTACTTGGACCAGATGGAGTTGAAACAGAAGAAATCACTCGAAAAGATATTATTCCTGCTAAAAATGACTTCTTTATCAAAGTAGAAGCTGGTAATGCAGAAATGAATATCTCATCACTTCAAAAGAAAAACAGAATGGCTTTCTACAATGCTAATGTTATGAACCCAGAGATTAACCAAAAGAAACTATTTGAACTATCAGCACACGATGCAGGACTAACAGATGATGATATTAAACAACTACTAGATAAAGATAGTTACGGTTCAATCGACTTAATGTCAGAAGCCGATAGAGATTTAGAAACTATCATCAATGGAAAAATGCCAACACCTAACCTTATGGCTAACGTGGCTTATGTACAAAAACTACTAGACTACGCAAAGAACCAAAGAGAGTTCCTAGATGCAGAAACATTCCAAATGATATTTGCATACATTGATATTTTGCAACCAATCGTTCAACAGAATATGGTAAGCTATGCAGTAAATCAACAGATGCAACAGGCACAACAAATGGGAGCAAAGCCAGTGGATTTAAACGAAGTTACACCTAACCCAGAAGCTAATCCAAATCTATTACCAGTACAAGAATTAGAACAGTTTAACCAATCAATATAAATATGTACGAATATAAAATTGTAAAAAAAGACGACAACGATACACAAGAAACTATTGTAAGTAAAACAGGACTTGTTGCAGAGTTTTCACTTAAACAAGTGTATGACCACAAACTAAAAGTAGAGCAAGAAATACAAGAAAAGAAATCAACTATTGAACTTTCAAAAGCAAAACAAACTAACATCGAAGAAAACCATAAAGATATTAAAAAGATTGTTGATTCTATTAAGAAGAAAGAAAATCCTAATGGAGTATTAGCAACTCTATTCCTATGGATTAAAGAAGATATTGAAATCGATAACAACACTAAAATGTTGGAAGAACGAGAAGCTCTTATCAAAGAGTATGAAGAAGAACTAGATGTTATCCACAAAGCTCTTGATATCCCAAAACCTATTAAAATAGGATTTACAAAGGCTAACCCAGAATCTTATGAGTAAAGATAAAGACCTACAAGAAATAATTGAGATTGAGAAGTTTTCTAATTCAAACGCAGGAAAACTAATTGTTAAAGCGTTGAACAAAGACATTAACGATATGATGTTTAAGTTTGTTGCAGAATTAAATAATCCTAACCTAAATAATTACATTTCTTTATCTTGTCAGTTAAAAGAAAAACTAGAAATGGTTAAGAAAATAACAGGAGCAGGAGATATTAGAAAGGTTATCGAAGAATCAGTAGAGTAATTGTGTTGTAACAAGGGGCATTATGTGCCTCTTGATTACCACGCAAAACACTTCTGTGGTATAATATTATTAAGTACGGTAAGTAGTTCACGGTTAAGCAACTACAATGGGACTAACCATTTAAATAAAGTATATGACAACAAATGAAGAAAATACTCAGGCACAAGAGGAAATAAAAGGTGCAGAAGAAGTACAAGAAGAAGCTAAACAAGAGGAAACTCTTGGGGAAGTTATTGGAAAGGAAGTAGAGGTAGCTCCTCGAAAAGAAAAGCCAAAAACTGTTCCTATCGAACTTTTCCTTGAACTAAAAAAAGAGCTTAAAGACTTGAAGAACTCAAAAAGTGAATCAGTTATAAGCAACTCATCAATAGACACAATCATCAATGAGTACCCAGATGTAGACTCAGATTTTATCAAGAAATTGGCAAACGCAGTAGAATCATCAACGGTTAACAAATTTGAGGAAAAATATTCAACTAAAATATCAGAGTTGGAAAACATTTCTAAAAGAGAATCTCAAAGCAAGAAGTTTGATGACCTTTACAACAAAACTATTGAATCAATGCCTTATTTAAAGGACATTGCCAATAAAGAAATTTTAAAGCAATTAGCAACAAGCCCAGAGAACGCTAATAAGACAATGCCACAACTAGTAGAGGAGGTATACGGACATACAGTACAAGGTAAGAAAACTATGGAAACAGCTCAACCTAACGGTGGTAGAGGTGATGAAACAGTAAACTTTGCAGAAGCAGGAAACCCTGAAGTATATGCAAAAATAAAAGCTGACCCTAAACTGCATAAAGAATACCGAGACTACGTTATGAAGAACTTGAATATTTAAAGTTTATATTGATGAGGTTTAGAAACCTTATTAAATAAATTATAAATAACACAATGGCTTTAGACAATTTCAAGGAAGTGTTCTCAGATTCATATCAAGACATTTTCCAAAAAGTCCTAGTTGGACTTAAAGTAGCAAACACAACATTAAGAAGTGGTCTTCGATACGGAGAATCAGTTACAAGAATCAAGTACGATATCGCAAACGTACTAGTTCGTTCAGTAACTATTGGTTCAGACCGAACAGTTGACTCAATTACAGACTCTGAAGAATTACTAGCAGTTGACCAAAAGTATGGAACAACATTTGCTATCTCAGTATATGAGAAAGTACAAGCTGGACCACTTTCACCTGCAACAGTTCTAGGAGCTAAAGTTGCACACAAACTAGCAGAATTTATTGATGCAGATATTCTTGGAGAAACTGTAAACGCTTTCAGTACATTCGATACTGGAGACCTTACAGCTACAACTTCATCAGGAGTAGCTATCACACTATCTTCTACAACAGTTCCACAACTTGTATCACGAGCACCAGCAAAGCTACGAGCTAACAACCAAACATTAACAAACCTATGTTTTGTAGTTGACTCATACGCAGCAGCTTCTATGACAGAATACCTATTAGGAAAGAATATTGACCTAGCAGGTTCTACATACGCAAACGGTTACACAGGAACAGTATCAACAGCAGAAGTGTATGTATCAGAAAATCTAACTGGAACAGCAGTGCTTTCACTAGCAACTAACGTAACAGCAGACGATACTATCTCAGTTGAAGGGGTTACATTCACAGCAAAAGCAACACCAGCAGTAGCAGGAGAATTTGATGTTGCAGGTTCAGCAGATGCTACACGAGCAATTATTGCTAACGCAATCAACGGCTCAGCAACAGGACAAGACTCAGCAACTGGATACTTTGAAGTATCAGCAGCTAACCGAGCTATCCTTACAAACGCTAGAATCGTTGCAACTAACGATGACACAGCAAACACTCTTACAATCGTAGGAAAAGGAGCTGGTCGTTTGACAGTAGCAGAAACTTTGACAGACGCGACAGATGCTTGGACATCAAATTACATCTCTTGTTACTTTGGAAAGAAAGGAGCAATCGACGTAGTTATCCAAGACCAAGTAGATATGGAAATGAGAGATGAACCAAAACAGAGAGCAACTAACGTACTTGCAGACGCATTGTATGGGTTCAAAACGTTCAACGATGGAGCACAACAATTCCTAAACGTAAAAATCGCAGCATAGTTAATTCCCTAACCCACATTGTGGGTAGGGTACAGGGAAGATACCTTGTACTTTATCCATAAGAAATTAAAATGACAGGACAGAACATAATCAACGCCTTCAGACTTCAAGTAGACGACTCAACAGAGTTATCTTCAACAGAAGAACTACAACTCTTAAATGATGTTTATCTTCAATGTGCATCAGATAGAACTTGGGAAATATTTAAAACAAGTGCAACAGGTACTATTGTAAACAACGAAATTACCCTACCAGCTGACTTCTCTTACTTGTTTACTAATCATAATTACAATGGAACAACAACAGAAAATACTCAACCTGTTATCTTTGTAGGTTCAACATATCAACCATACCGAGTTGTAAACTTTTCAGAACGAAGACAATATCGTAATGCTTCTGGTTACGCATATCTTGATATGGCAAACAACAAAATAGTATTTACACAAACACCAACAGATACTAGTTACGAGTTTGATTATGTAAAAGTACCAGCAGAATTAACGCTAGACACAGAACCAGTATTCCCTGATAGATTCCATAAAAAGTTTGCATACGATATGGCTATTCAAGACACTATTATTCAAATGTCAGATAGAGCAGCAGCAATGGCAGGAATGAATAGAGCAGAATCAGAAAGATATATGAACAATATGGCTATGTGGAATAGTAAACTTCAAATAATCTAATGAATAAAAGAGAAATCAAAGCATTTTTAAGTGGAACTCACAATAAATTTGATAAGGAAATTATCAAAGATGATTCATTTTCTGATTCTCTTGGTTGGCTTACAAAAGATGGTGCTATGGAAATCTCACGAGCAAGAGCGTTGCTAGGAGCATCAGGTGCAGCTGGAAATGCTATTATTCATAGAGCATACAAAGTAAACGGAGATACAGTTTTATTCTCAAAAGTAGGTACAAAGGTTCAATACTATGATGGTTCTGCTTGGCAAGATGTCATTACAGGACTTACAGAAGATGCACCAATTACTTTTACTAACTACTCCTCAGTTGCAGGAGCGTTTGTGTATATTTTCTCTACAGACGGCATCTACAAGATAGTTACTGCTAACCCAGCTTCATATACATCACTCTACGACAGCACAAAGAACTTCAAAGGGCTTGGCTTTATTGATAAAAGTAGAACTATTTTATGGGGTAGACCAGAAGACCCAACAGGTCTATATGGTTCTTATACTGATGCACAAAACTCTGTGGTATATACAGTGGTATCAGGAGAATCAATTACAAATGTTGCGTCAGGAACACTCGCATTTAAGGCAGGAGGAGCTACACGAACTTGTTTTGTAGTACAGATTACCCACACCTCATCAGGAGAAGTCTTTACCGACAACTACAATGGTGTTCTAACAGGCTCATTGGGCTCAACAGGCACGATTAACTACACCACTGGTGCATTTACTATATCAGGACAATCAGGCGCAGGAACAGCCAATTATCAATGGGAAAATTCGAACGAAAAGGGTGTTACAGACTTTACAAAGTCAGCTCCCCGAATACAATCAGAAGGTTTTACATTTAGACAAGATATTGGTGGAGATAAGATTCAGCAAGTATTAGTTTTGGAGGGGATTTATTACTCACTAAAAGCAAATAGTATTTATTCTTTAAATATTTCAGATGACGATTTAGATGCAACTAACGAAGTATTTAGAAACAATGTAGGTGTTCTTACTTCAACAGCAGGTATTGCAACATCACTTGGTATTTTGTTACTTGATACATCAAACAGAGAAGACCCTGTTATGAGAATGATTACTAGAAATGCTATTGGGGATAACTTTGACTTGGTAGAGAAGTTTGCACACTTTAAATTTGCAGACTATGTATTTGATGATGTTGTTTTATTCTCATACGGAAATTATGTTTTGGTATCTTGCAAAACAAAAACAGCAGATGCTAACAACAGAGTTTTAGTATGTGATTTTATAAATGAAACAGTCGACATTGTTCCTTTTCAAGTAAAATCTTTTGCACAAGACGGAGGAGTACTTTATACAGGGGATTCACTTACACAATCTGTGTACCAAACATTCTCAGGGTTTGATGATTTAGGAAATGTACTAGAAAACTTTATTACTTCAAAGAGTGATGACTTCGGAGATAACACTAAACTTAAAAAATATAAAAGACTTATTTTAAGAGGGCTTATTGCAAGAGGACAAAGTTACAATGTGTACGCCAACTTTGATGATGGAACTGATACTTTAATAGGTAATGTGTCAGGAGATGCAGGATATGTAGACACAGATAACCCAGACACTATTGGTTATAACCTAATTGGGGACGGTGTAGTTGGGGGTGAAGGTACAACTCTTGCTTATCCATACCTTGTATCTCTAAAAATAAAAACACCAAAGTTTAGAGTACGAGCATTAAAATTTGTAGCACAAGGATTTGGTTATGTGTCAATTAAAAACCAAGTGGATTTTGATATTTGGACTTACGAAAATAAAATTCCAAAGAAGTTTCGACAAAAGCAAAATGTATCTATCAATGATGGAACAATTACAGATTTAGCAGAACCAAATTATTAACAAGCATTAAAAAAAGTAGTATAATTATAAATATATGGCAGAACAAGATATACCAATCATAGTAAGTGACTTCCAAACGCAACTTAGTGGCGCAATTTCAGTAGGCGCAACATCATTTACGATTCAATCTGTACTAGATGCAGATGGAAATACTGTACCAAACGGAACATGTTGCTTCACGATTGACCGAGACAATGCATCAGCAAAACAATATCTTGTAGGACAACTAAACAACGCAACCAAGACAGTATCTAGTGTGTATTCTGTGTCTGCACAAGGTGTACTTACAGCAAATTCACAAAAAGCACACAGAATCGGAGCTAATGTAATCATTTCAGACCACTCTATCTTGTCTGCACTTTCAAATATCTTTAGAGGTCAAGGAACTATTGACCCAACAGCACCACTTGCTTACACATCAAATCCAACACTTTCATCAGCAGGTCAACTTGCAACAAAAGGTTATGTAGATTCAGTTGTATCAGGAGGAACAGTTAATGCAGATAGAATAATTCTAGCTTCACAAACAGCAGGAGAAACAGTCGCAACAGGAGATATCGTCTATCTTAAAGCTTCAGATTCTAGATGGTGGAAAGCAGATGCAGACGATTCAACTACATACGATAAAGTACAACTAGGAGTTGCTCTTGGAGCAGGAACAGCAGGAAACGCTATCTCAGGAGGAGTTCAATTATCAGGTACTTGTGCTTCATTTACAGGACTAACAGCAGATACACTTTATTATTTGTCATCAACAGCAGGGGGAGTATCAACATCAGCAGGAACACCTAAAATCTCTATCGGAGTAGCAACATCAACAACTTCTATTTCATTGGAATTTAAAGCTTATTCAATCCCAACAGGAGCAGAAAGAGATGCTATGGCAGGTGGTGGCGATTTCGGTACACCATCTTCTTCAAACAAATTTCTAACAGAAACAAACGGTGCTCTTAAAAAGTTTGGTGGTACAGGAGCTGATGGTGCTCTAGACACATCAGGAGGAACAGTAGACATTGATTTAGGAGGAGCAAACATTGTAGTAAAAAACTACACAAGCATAAATATCGTTACAAACAATGTGACAGTATCGAATCCAGCTTCAACTGGTACACTTTTGATTCTACGTTCACAGGGAGCTGTAACAATCTCAGCAACTCTTGATTTAAGGGGTGGAGGAGCTGCCGCAAACACATCAGGATTTAACTTCTATGTAGATGGTTCTTTAACACCAAATGGAAAAAACTCATCAGGAAATACTGGAGGAGCTGGAGGTTCGACACTGCCTGTTTATTACACAAACAATACTTGGCAACTACAACAAGGTGAGGGTGCTAGATTACTTGTAGGTTCGGGAGGAGGAAATGGAGGAACCGCTGCTGGTGGTCGTGGTGGTGCTGGTCTTATTATTGAATGTGCTGGTGCATATAATTTTACAGGAATTATAAACACATCAGGAACTGCAGGTGCTTCAAATTCAGGTGGTGGTGGAGGTGGAGGTGCTGCTGGCTCTGTAATTGTTTACTACAACACACTTACTACCGATAGTGGTACTTACTCTATGTTAGGAGGAGCAGGCGCTGCTGGAGGAGGAGGTACAAACTCAGCAGGGGGAGGTGGAGCTGCATCTGCACAAGGTAACGGTGGAACTGGTGGTAACTATTCAGGAGGTAATGGTTCTGCTGGTGGGGTAGGTAGTGGTGGTGGAGGAGGTGGAGCCACAGGTGGTGGTGGAACAGGAACTGCTGGAGCTGCTGGTTCTACTATGACAGCAGTCAGAATCGCTAATCTATATCTAAACTAATATGGAAATCTACAACGCACCAAATATAAATAACTCTTACAAGAAAGAACCTAAAACAGGTAATATGTTATCTGAATCTGAAGTCTCTGATTTGTATAAAGTAACACCGACTGCTGACCAAGATTTAGGAAAACTTTATAATGCAGGAGTTTTTACTCAATCAACACCAACTTTAGGAGATGCTCTTGGAACTTCTAACTATCAAGCACCAACTCCAACAGGAGCAAACACACCTTATAAAGATATAGACGAAGATAAAGTTAAAAGAGATGTTTTACAGTCTTATCAAAGTCAACTTGATGCAACAAAAGGAGCATTTTCACAACTATTTAATGATACAAGACTACAAGGAACAGGAAGACTTGGAGAAGGTACTGCTCAACAAGCAAGAGGAGGTCTTCTAGGTTCTGATTTTGGACAAGCACAAACAGATAAAATACGAGCATACAACCAAAATCAAGAACAAAATGTATTACTTGCAGAGGCACAAGCTATATCTGCTATTATGGCAAAAGCAAATGCAGATGCACGACAAGCTGTACTAGACAAACGAACTGCTAATCAGTATGGATATGAAGGTAGAAAACAATGGAAAGCAGAAGAAGATGAAAGAAATGCTACAAACCTAAAAAAACTTTCTCAATCATTTTTACTTGGTAACATTGACCCTCAAACAAATGCGAAACTCTTAAAAGACCTTTCAAAGAAATATGGAGTGTCAGAAGGAGATATTATTAACTCTTACTTGGAAAATAAATCAGCAGATATGAAAGAGAAGTATCAAACAGTAGGTTCTGGTTCTGCATTAGTTAATCCTGAAACTGGGGAAATAATCTATCAATCAGAGAAATCTAATGACCTAACTCCATACCAACAATTCACAGCAACTCAATCCATTGCAAAAGATACACAAGCAAGAACAGAGAATGCAAGAGAAATGTCAAGACAAGCTCAACTAATAAAACAGTCTTACAATAATATTGTAGGAGGTGGCGACAGAAGTTTAAATACACAAGCCATTGTTACATCATTTAACAAGATTCTAGACCCAACATCAGTTGTTAGAGAATCAGAATATGACAGAACAGCTGCAGGTCAATCATTGATTGCACAACTTGAAGGAAAGGTACAACAAATTGCAACAGGAGGAGCAGGAATTACAGATGCAACTATCAAAGAAGCAGCTGATATTGCTGACCAATACCTAAAAGAATCACAAGCTAGTGTTCTACAACAAAACGAAAGAGCAAGGTCAATGGCAGGGCAATTTGGGCTTAATCCAGACTTTGTAACAACGGGAGGTTACACACAAACAAGTCCAGACGATGTAAGCTGGGAAGATTTATAAAATATGCCAAAAACAATAAACGGAGAACAATTAGACCCACAAGCCTACCGATTATTTAAAGCAATAAGAGAAAAGGAAAGTGGAGGAAACTATAATGCAGTAGGAGATAATGCGACTTCTACGGGGGCTTTTCAATTTCAAGATGCTACTTGGAAAGGTTACGCAAAAGATGTTTTAGGAGATGAAAATGCTCCAATGAATAAGGCAAATCAAAACCAAGTAGCTTACAAAAAGATAAAATCTTGGAAAGATTCAGGTTGGACACCAGCTCAAATCGCAGCTGCTTGGAATGCAGGAGAACAAAAAGCATTAGATGGTACTTGGAAAACTAATATTGGCTACAATCAAAAGATTGGAGTGTCATATAACACACCACAATATGTTGGTGATGTTCTATCAAAAGCAAAAGCATTAAAGTCTTTGGAAGAACCAACAGTTGAACAAAGTACAACTCAACAACAAACAACTGCACAAGAAACACCTGTAGTACCAGACAAAGGGGTAGGACTATTCAGTATGGGTACACTTAAAGGAGAAACTAGCTATAAAGCTGATATGGGAGGAGCAGAAGCAATTATTCCAAACTTAGCTAGAACAGCAGGTAACTTACCAAGTTCAGCAGCAAAACTAACAAGAGAAGTTATAGCTCCATTTAACCCATTAGATATAGATGCTCCATTAAACATTGGTTCTAATATTTCAAAAGGTGTAAGTGCGTTAGGAAGTATTTTTTCTAGTAACCGAGCAGTAAACAAGGCTAATAGAGCAGGTAAAGAAGCAGAAGCAGAATTAAGAAGACGAGGATTAGCAGTACCACAAGATAGTAAAGTTCGAAGTTCAGCGATAGGAAATACACTAAGTGGTACAGGTTCAACCCTTGCAAAAGGAGCTGATATTTATAAAGGAGTGGGAGAAGCTATTTATAACAATCTACAACAAAATGTAATGGGAGAAAACTCTGTTTCAAAAGGTGTTGGTGTTTCTTTAGGGCAAGGTGCTTCTGAAGTAGCAAGAGTTGGAATTGAAGACCCATTACTAATCCCAAGTATTATTTACGCACCAAGTAAGGTGCGAGGTACTGGGGTAACAACTGACACAATTTCTGCAACAGCTAGACCTGTTATTGATACTACAAAGAAGGTGGCAATAAAAGGAAAAGACATCACATCAAAAGCCTTTGAACCTACAACAGCTAAACTAGAATCAGTTGTAGTAGATAACTTCCAAAAAGGAGTTAAGCCTCGTATAAATATGAATATGACACCAACCCAAGCTACAAAGTTTGAGGGTGATATTGTTCAAGCTGCACAAGTTATTGATAGAAATAAAGGAAACCTTAAATTTGTTGATGATATTGGGGAAGAAACTATTGGAAGAAATCCAAAGACACTTGCAGAACTTTCAGATGCACTAGAGCAAACAAAGAAACAAGTATTTAAAGACTACGACTCACTAGCAAAACAAGCTGGGCAACAAGGTCTTAAAATAAAAACTAATCCTATTGCAAAAGAATTAGATACTGTTATCAATAACGAAGCGTTGCAAATCACTAACCCACAAGCAGGTAAGTACGCACAAGAACTGCAAGAAAGACTTTTATATAGAGAACTAGATGCTGAGATTGTGCAAGATGTCATACAAAACTATAATGAGTCTTTAAAAGCATTTTATAGAAATCCAACTTACGAGTCTGCATCAAAAGCAAGTATTGATGCTATGGTTGCAAACCAGTTTCGTCTGCAACTTGATGAGGGGATTACAGGGCTTACAGGGCAACAATACCAAACTATTAAAAATCAGTACGCTTCTTTAAAGGCTGTTGAAAAAGATATTATTAAAGCTGCTTTAAGAGATGCAAGAAAAAACAATAAAGGGTTATTAGACTACACAGATATTCTAACTGGAGGAGATATTGTCATAGGTCTTATTACATTTAACCCTGCACAACTAGCAAGAGGTGGAGTAACAAGAGGTATTAAAGAGTTTTACAAATACTTAAATAGCCCTAACAGAGCTGTTAATAAGATGTTTCAATCAGCAGAAAAACTTAATCAACGGTCAATACCAAAAAGCCAAGCAACAGCGTTGCCTAGCCCTTCGGTAATACCCTCAGGAACAACCCGATTAAGTACCCAACCAAGTGCTAATATTCCAACGACTCCTAATACAAATGTCATAACCCAACAATCTAACACTTTACCTCAAAAGTCAACAGGACTTATCAACACCAAAGAAAAAGGTATAACTGAAATAAAAGCATCAATAGATAGGGCACTTAAGAAAAATGGGTCAGGTCTTAATAAAATTGCAGATGAGGGAGATTTCTTTAGGGTTACTTTTAAAAATGGAGAAAACCCTCTGATGATTTCTAAAAAGTTTATAGAGAAAAATTATGGAGATATAAAGTTAGCAGACATCACCACAAAGTCAAAACTACAACAATTTTCAGACAAAATAAAAAATACCCCTAATAAACAAGGTGGATTTATAAAACTACCACAAGGGAAAGGAGATAACTTAGGACAAAAAATAAATAGGTATAAAAGTGCGGAAGAATTAGGCATGAATGTAACGGACTCAGGTCACATTTTAGATACTCTACCCAAAAATAAGCAGATTGAAACTCTTAAAATAGATAGTGGACTGTTAAGAAACAAAATCGGTTTAGACACTAGAGATTTATCAAAACAAACAACAGGAAAACTTACCTCTGATTATTGGCTTAAAAAAATAGAGAAAGGAGAAAGACCACCCATACTAGTTGGTATGGAAGATGGAAAGCTAAAAGTGTTAGACGGAAACCATAGGGCAACCGCATATTCAGAACTTGGAGTGAAAGATGTACCTGTTATTTTTACTAATGAAGCAAAATCCCAGCTACCAAAAATATTGTCTGAAAACAAATCAACCCCACAACTCCCAAAACCAAAAGTAAACGAATCTGTATCATTACCTAAGAATACCAAAGAAACATTCATGGGGAAAGTAGAAGAAGGGTATAAACCAGCTCCAATTACTACTAAACTTCTAAAGAAACTAGAGGGTAAAACTACTGTATCAAAACAATTCATTTCAGACTTAACTAACTCACCAGACTTAAAACAAGTAGAGAAAGATTTAATTAGAGCAAAGTTAGAGGGTAAAGGAGATAGAATAAATGTTGCAGAGTTTGGTAAAGAAGTAGAAGCAGAGTTGTTACCTTTGAAAGCTAAAAATAGTGCTGTGTTTGAAGACTCTACCTTAAATGGCAAATACTACCCAAAAACAGTTGAAGAAGGGTCATTTAATGCAAAATATGAAAGTATTGCGTTGCCTAACGAGCTTCGTGGAAAGGTTAAGAATTATAAAGAGAATATTTATGAAAGCCCTATTAAAACTTCGGCAGGTTCAACACATTTTGATAATGTTTCTGACAAATACTTCGGTCACACTCGTATAGAAGATATGGCAGATAACAAAACTCGTAGAGTTATTGAAGTACAGTCTGATTTGTTTCAGAAGGGTAATTTGGAGAGGGAAACAGCCGATGCAGAACAATTATTAACTTTGGCAAAAGGGAGCAATCTACCAGAGGCTAAATTAGATGTTGAAAATGCTACAAAAATAATAAATGAGAAAAAACCTCTCCAACAATACAACAACCCAACAGCTCACTTCCGTATGGTACGAGAAGAAATACAAAAAGCATCTAAAGATGGTAAGACTAAACTACAATTCCCTACTGGTGAAACCGCAATGAAGATAGAGGGGTTAGGGACAAATAATAACTGGCGAATTGTGAGAAATGGAAATCCTACTGGACTAAACCCTAACGACCTAAAAGTGGGACAGGAGATTTTTGATTCAAATGTCGGACAAGCTGACTGGATAATCACCGACGTACTAGGAGATGGGAAGTTTAAGGCTGTGCCGAAAGATAGATTCCAACAACTAGAAGATTTGCGTACTGGCAAGATTCAATTTAGCAAAGGAACTCAACCTAGTGATGCCTATGTTCAAAGACAAATAGAAGCACAATTACAAAGTGCTAAAGAGGAGTTCGACATCTCAGGTAAAGTAGACACCAACAACCCTATCTACAAGTTCTACGATAAAGAACTACAGAAGTATCTCAAAAACAACTTCAACGCAAAACAAGTAACAGACGCACAAGGTGTGTCTTGGTTTGAAGTGCCTGTAACCAAAGAATACAAGAATATTCCAATAGAAGCATTTGGTATAATAGGTGCATTAGGAGGAGCTTCTTTAATGTCAAACGAATAATATGCCACCAATTCAACCACAAAATAATATGCCCGAAGATAACTCAAACGACATTTTAATAGATGCAACAATGGAAACTAACGACAAGTTAGCAGATATTGCAGAATCAAGCGATGTTCAAGTACAGGGGATTATGGAAACAAACGCTGAGTTAAATGAGCTTAACCGTTCTGTTGATATTCTTATAGAGAAAGCAGCAGAACCTAAACCAGAAGTTCAAAAAGTAGAACTGATTGGTGCAGAATTTGTAACAATCAAAGGAAAAGACTTTAAATATGAAGATTTTACAGATGAACAACTAGAAGCACTTAAAGTAAAAGGAGATAAAGGGGAAAAGGGTGATAAAGGAGATAAACCATCGCCTATGGAGCTTGTAGGGCTTATAAAGCCTATGATTCCAGCTCCTATCAAGGGAGAAGATGGTAAAGACGGAGTTGATGGCTACACACCAATTAAAGGTGTTGATTATAACGATGGAAAAACACCTAGCAAAGCAGAAATAGAGAAAATCATTAAACCTTTAATCCCAAAGCTAAAAGAAATTAAAGCAAAGTCTATTACTTCAAAAGAGGTTAAAGATAAACTATTAGAAGCTGGAATAGAATACACAGAAATTAAAAATGCTCCCGTATGGAAACCTTCTTCTAAAACTACTTCTCTTACAGAATTAGATGATGTAAATCTAACAGGACTTACTCAAACTAATGGTAAGTATAATCTAGGTTCAGGGGGTAGTGGTGGAGTACAATCTGTCGTAGCTGGTACAGGTATTACAGTAGATGCAACAGACCCAGCTAACCCTATTGTTGCAGCAACAGCTTTAGCACCAGCATGGGGAGATATTACAGGCACACTCTCAAATCAAACTGACTTACAAACAGCATTAGACGGAAAAGTAGATGAAAACGCTTCTATTACAGGAGCTACTAAAACTAAAATAACTTACGATGCAAAAGGATTAGTAACAGCAGGAGCAGATGCAACAACAGCCGATATTGCAGACAGTTCAAACAAAAGATATGTCACAGATGCACAACTTACTGTTATTGGAAATACATCAGGAACTAACACAGGTGACCAAGATATATCAGGAAAACAAAATATTCTTTCAGAGGGAGCTTTTGTTGATGGTGATAAAACTAAACTTGACGGAATAGAAACTGGAGCAGAGGTAAACACAATCGACACAGTTACAGACACAGCAGAGATTGATTTGACTGTCACAGCACGAGCTCTAACGGCTTCAATTGTTGCAAGTTCAATAGACGAATCTAAATTAGATGCATCTGTAAACGCTTCACTTGATTTAGCAGATAGTGCATTACAAGCAGAAGCCGATACCTTAGACACTGTAACAGGCAGAGGTGCGACAACTGATAACACAATTACGCTTTCTCCAAGTGGAAACAATGGTGCGTTAGTAGCTAATGGTTCAGGTTCAGGAACTGCGATAGACATAACACATACAGGCTCAGGAACTAAATTAAATATTGGTGATGGTGGTTCAGGAGATTTAATTGTAGCTGGAATAGATAAGTTTAAAGTTACAGATGCAGGAGTTTTAAGTATGTCAGGTCTTACAGCTTCTGAAATACTAATTACAGACGCTTCAAAGAATATCGTATCTGGTGCAGTAGCTACATATCCAAGTCTTACAGAACTTTCTTATGTCAAAGGTGTTACAAGTGCAATCCAAACACAACTTAACACAAAACTCTCATCTGTTTCTTTAGCAGCGACACAGGTAGGTTATGGTAGTGCAGGAGGGGTGCTTACAGGGGATTCTGGTCTTACTTGGGATTCTACAAACAAATATTTGAATATATTAAAAGCTTCCAACACTTATGGAAATGCACTAGATTTAAGAGATAACAGAGGTGGTGGGGATGACAGATTTTCAGTTAAAGTTGCACAAAACTATACCGAGCTGGAATTATTACCGTCTATTTATGATACTAATGCAAGTCAGGTTGTTAATTGGGGTAAAGGGAGCGGGGTCGGTACTTTAGGACACTACTACTATGCAGGAAGTACAGTTGTTGGAAGTATTGGAATTGATGGTACGAATAATTTTTTCCTATCAGGAGCTTCTTCGACTACTTTCAATTTCTCAGTAGGTAATAGTTCAGTCTTCAATATCACAACAGGAGCAAGTTCAAACATTAACGCAACAGCAGGAAATATCTTCGGTAGCGGAAGTTTAAGTCTGTTGGGTACAACAAACACATCAGGAAATACTGCTGGAATTGTGACTTCAGCAGGTACTTCAATGGTGTTGAGGGCTAATGGAGCAGATAGAATCTCAATAGATTCTTCTGGTAATGTTGGTGTAGGAGTTGCTTCACCGTCTGCAAGATTCCATACAATTTCTACAACAGAGCAAGTAAGAACTGGTTACGATGTGTCTAACTACTTCTCTACGACAGTAAGTTCAACAGGAGGAGTGACATTTGATGCAGTTGGAAGTGGAGCAGGATTTACTTTCAGTGATGCTGTAAACATAACCTCTTCACTTCAATGTGATTCAATTGTAAACGATACAGGACTTGCTTCAGGAACATACACACCAACACTTACAGGAGTATCAAATGTATCTTCATCAACAGCACGACAAGCTACTTATATGCGAGTTGGAAATACAGTAACAGTTTCAGGACAAATAGACGTAACACCAACAGCAAACAACACACAAACAACTATCGGTATCTCACTTCCTATTGCTTCAGCCTTTACCACAGCTTACCAATGTGGAGGTGCAGGTCATACTGCGCCGAATGTTGGTGCAGGACACGGAGTTGCTATCTATGCTGATGCAACAAACGATAGAGCCGAGATGGATTATTACGAAACAAACGGGGCATTAGATACAATTACTTACACATACACTTATCAAGTAATTTAACAATAAATATATGGAAAATTTTGAAATAAAAAAAATAGAACGAACAGATGCAGATGTAGATAACTCAGTTTTTGAGATTAAAGAAGCTTACGAAGTAGCAGACGACTTCGGAAAGGTAGAAACTCTTTATAGAAAAGAAACTATTCCTGTGACAGATTATACAAAACTATTAGATGAACAAATTGAAACTGCACAAAATGAGTTAAACAGATTAATTACAAAGAAAGCAGAAGTGGAAAAGGTAATTTCTCCAAAGAAATAATCTATTGTATAATAAATTTATGTTTAAAAAAATTACAGAAGAACAAATTAAAATGATTGAAGATACTATTTTTCAATTAAATGTACCAGTACAAGTTTATGCCTCTTTGCAAAAACTTTTTAAAGAATTACCAGAAATAAAAACAGAGCAGAAGAAATAGTTTATTAGTCAAATGGCAAAGGAAGAGCACAAAGAAATACACGAACTGATACTATCTAAACTAAACAGTATTGAATCTACAGGAGAAGAAACAAAAGAGCTTGGTAAAAAGACTAATGGTAGAGTCACTAACTTAGAGTTAGAATTAGTTGCAGCAAAAAAAGATATAGCAAATGCTCTAACTATAATTTCAGGACACTCAACAATAATTAGTTATTACAAACAAGAATCTGATAAAGCTAAAGATAATTTAATTCTAGAACAATCTAAAAAGATTGAACGGGATGAGTTGGCAAAAGAAGTTTTCAACAAGAGAGTTATCTATACTTTAGTTTTACTGGTATTATTTACACTAGCTTCTGTTGGATTGGTAAACAAAGATTTAATTAAATTTATATTATGAGATTAACACAAACAAACTTTTACTTACTTGGCTTCCTTATTTTTCTTTTAGCGATGATTTATAGCTGTATGTTTTTAGGAGCGTGTGAATACTGGCGTGTGAATAAAACACCTTATCAATATAATGCAAGACAAGCTAATTAACTTAACCATAGACGACCAGTTCAGAAATCCATTTCATTGGGGAACTTGGAAGTATGTACCTGACTATAAAGTCTTAACAAGAATAGAAGAAGACTGGAAAGAATACCGACGAAGAAGATATGGAGTAGTGTACTTTAAAACTTGGAATCCTTTTGAAGATAACAATCTAGTTATTATCTATTTGTTTATTCACAGATGGAAAAAGCAGTGGATATTTAAAGTAAGCAAATGATATGAAACCAACGTGTTACAAAGATTTCCTGCAGCAACACATAAACAGAAGTCCTTGTAATACTGACTTAGAGAAAAGTGAAATAGCACGTTATGAAAATGCCAAAAAGATAAAGCGAAAAGATATGTTAGACACAAATGTAGAAATATTACATTTTTGATATATAATTAAGTTATGAAAACATTAGAAAAAATAAATCAAGTTTTATTAAGTCCACGTTTCAAATCTTTTTACTGGAGAAATGCAATGATGTTTCTTGCAGGACTCTTGACACTACTTACAAACTCAATTACAGAATTAGGATTGCCAGTTGGCTTTGCTGTTGTTTTGGGATTATTCTTTGGAGAAGTTTCAAAGCATATAACAAATAAAATAAAAGAAAGAGAACGACTAGAAGAACTAGAAATGTAATATGGCAAAATTAAATAAATATCAAGGAGCAATACTCGACAATCGCCCTAATAGTCAAAAGAAAAAAGACTATCAAGATATTGAATTAGCTTCTACTAATTTTGTTGATTGGAAAGAAAAGAAAAAGTGGAAGTCATACACAGAACGAAATCAAAAATCATCAAACTCTTGTGTAGCACAAACAGCTTCTAAAATGCTAGAAGTTTTAAATAAACTAGAAGAAAACAAAACAGTTGTATTTTCAGCTTCACCAATCTACGCAAAGAGAATAAACAAACCCAATGCAGGAATGGCTATGTATGATGTTTTTGACATTGTTAAAAAGTACGGAACAACAACTGAACAAAGAATCAAATCGCAAATGATTAACGATTCTCAAATGGAAAAAGAAGCAAAGAAATGGAGCGTTGATGATGTTAATATTTCATTGGAATATGGAATCGAAGCCTACGCCTATATTCAAAACCCAAACATTGATGTACTAGCAAGTCATATAGAAGCAGGAAGACCAGTTATGCTTTTCTTATACGCAGAAGTTGATGAGTACGGAGAATATCCTACAATCAAGTATCCTAATCTAGATATAAATAAATGTTACATCAGACACGCTGTAACAGCAGTAGATTATGGGCTTATTAAGGGCAAAAAGTACCTTAGAATCGAAGATAGTGCTCATTTCAATAAATACTCCGTAAGATACCTAGACGAGTCATTTTTGACGAGAATTTATAGTGCAGGAGTTTTCTTTGATAGAGATAATTCTGTACTCCCTAAAAAAATAAAACACACTTTTACAAGTGTTATGGAAATGGGACAACGAAGTAAAGATATTAAAATCTTACAAGACATTTTAAAGTTAGAGGGATTCTTTCCAGTTACAACAGACTCAACTGGTTACTATGGAACTATCACACAAAAAGCTGTTGATAAATTTCAAGTACATTATCAAGTTGCATCTTTATGGGAACTATTGATTGTTAAAGGAAAACGAGTTGGTTCAAAAACACTCGAAGAATTAAATTTAAGGTACTCATAGTGGAAAACTCTGTTTCGCTGACGAAATCGTAGTATAATTATTTATAGAAGGTGTGCAGATGGGGGAATAAGTTTTATATGATAGACAGATTTTGTTGGCTTTCAACCTGAAATATTGGTCCCAATTAAAATGACTGCTAGGTCGTGAAACTCGGCACTTAACTCCCCACTTGCACATCTGATTGTTCTTTTATGCAGCACAGCAAAAACAAGAATTTTCTAGTCGGCTATTCTTGTAATGAGAAACGAGAAAGGTGTGTGAAATACTGTCGGGTCTGCTTAGAAATTTATTAAAATTTACCGACAGTGCTTTGCACATCTGGTAATGGACTAAATCACCAATATAAAACGAATAATAATATTCATAATAATAATTTTATTTTTATTGCTTTGGAAAACAGCACAAGCTGATGCTCCAACAGTAGAGATAATAAAAATATACCCAGAACACATTACAGAAGAGAAAGAGTACGCATACGATAAAGTATTACAAGAATGGAGTGTAGAAGAATGGAAACACTTTGATGATTTAATTCAAAGAGAAAGTAGCTGGTATAACCTAGCACAAAATCCAATTTCAACTGCGTTCGGTTACGGACAATTTTTAAACTCAACTTGGAAACTGGTAGGGTGCGAAAAGACAACCGATAAAAATACTCAAATAGATTGCACAATCAAATATATAAAAGCAGTTTACGGAACACCAAGACAAGCAATTATATTTCATAATGCAAATAATCATTATTAGGTTAGTATTGAAAAGCCCGTAAGGGCTACTAACGGACTGGTGGGTATTTACCCTCTCACATCAAAAGGTGTAACCAGTTACACAGACCCACTTTAACGAGTGGGTTTTGTGTTGATAAGTCAAAATAGGGAGTCTTTTATTTGGTATATTTTAAATATGAAATGTTACAGATGCCCTGCTACCGAAAAACTAACAAAAGACCACATAATTCCTAAAAGATACAACTCAACCAGTGACAAGTTGAATATAATGATTTTGTGCCGACCTTGCCACGACTTTAAAGAGAAATACTCAAAAGAAATTATTACAGACGGAAAAGTTATTGGTATTTACAATCCAATTCTAGAAAAAAACTTAATGTTTAGTAGGTACAAAAAAAGATTTAGAGATGGAAAGGTACGAACTAAACCATTTCTGCATATTACTTATAAGAGCAAAAAGATAAAGAAACCTAAGCAAAAAAGCCTTAGAGGAAAACTTACTGTTATTAAAAAGCCTAAATTTAAGAAACCTAACAACAACGAAATTATTGCTTTTACTATCATCAACAACACGATAGAATATAGAGGTAGTTTAGAAAGAGCCAAACAAATATTAAAAGAAACTTTTAAGAAATAAATTTATGGAAGAAAATGAAGTACAAGGTGTAGAGGAAGTTGTAGAAACTGTGGAAGAAACAGTTGCAGAGGTAGAGGGAGAATAGTAAAATAAAACTAACCACTGTTTGTGGTCTTGATTAAAGAACGACAGCTCTACATACAGGGCTGTTTTTCTTTTTTAGAAGTGTGTTAAGATTTAAGTGTGTGATAATCTCCTTTGAGGGATTATCTTTGTTTTACAAACCTCTATTTTGAGTCCATAATAAATAAGACAAGCCCTTTACATTATGAGCAATATCAAAGAACCAGATTACGAACAAGAAGATATGGAATTTCTCGGTGAATACCCAGTCATTCCACAATGGGAGGAAGTTGAAAATACAATTATCCTCGACACCACAGAAACCCCCAGTACATATCCATACCTTTCGGGGTTTGAAAAAGATATGTTAGAGGGAATAATTTAACAAGGAGGTTTTATTGAAACTAAAACACAAACTTACTAAACACCATCGAAAACCAACTTCGATAGGTGGAACAAATGAAGATAGAAATATCTCGTACGTTTCAGCTAATCAACATTGTGCGTGGCATCTGTTGTTTGCAAATCATTCAGCAGAAACTATCGCTTCAATAATCAATGAACGCTGGTTAGATTCAGAGTTCAAACTTGTATGCGTTCGCAAACGTGTACGCAAAAAACCTTAACAAAATCTCCCTCATAACAGGGGGAGATTTATTTTCTGTGTATAAGTTTTTATTTATAGTTTTTTATTTGATATACTGAAATTATGAAAGTATCAAGAGGAGATTATCCTTGCCAAGATTGTAAAACAGAAGACAACGCTGTGTGGTTCACTGACAATGTTTTTTGGAACAATGTAATGGTTGATGACATTGTTGGAAGCAAAAATTGTTCGGGTATTTTGTGCGTAAATTGCTTCACCCTAAGAGCAGAAAAAAATATAAGTGCCATTGGAGGTTAATTCCTGAGTTCCATTGGGAAGAAAGAGAATAGAAAAATGAAAATACTTATCGCTTGCGAAGAATCTCAAACAGTTTGTAAAGCATTTAGAGCAAAAGGACACGAAGCATACTCTTGCGATATTTTGCCTTGTAGTGGTGGACACCCTGAGTGGCATATTCAAGGTGATGCGATTGAAGAAGCATATAGTGGCAAATACGATGTGATGATTGCACACCCACCTTGTACTTATCTCTCAAACGCAGGTGCAAGATTTCTTTACCCAAAGGGTATCTTGAATGAAGACAGACTAAAACTAGGATTAGAAGCAAAAGAATTTTTTATGAAACTTTTAGATGCACCTATTGAAAAGATAGCAGTAGAAAATCCAGTACAAAGTAAAGTATTTAGAATACAAAAGTATGACCAGACAATAGAACCTTATTTTTTTGGACACCCCTTTAAAAAGAAAACTTGTCTGTGGTTAAAAAACTTACCACCATTAAAA
>Ga0210003_1000599_pt1 | contig 32450 bp, 66 predicted proteins | sample LantaG_FD_182804 | JGI IMG/M metagenome (GOLD analysis project Ga0210003, IMG submission 182804) | Deep subsurface microbial communities from Baltic Sea to uncover new lineages of life (NeLLi) - Landsort_02402 metaG (SPAdes) (version 2) | ecosystem: Environmental > Aquatic > Marine > Oceanic >... | reverse complement strand
GAGCTAGAAGAACTCAGGGAGAAGGTCAGAGGTTTTGAGCACGAGAAGGAAGTATCCGAGCAGAGGGATACCTGGCGCTGGACCGAGCATTACATCCTCGAAAAAGACGACATAGTCGGACTCCCAGTACCCAGGCTTGAGCTTAGATGGCAGTTCTTTGATGATCATCGGTACAACTCAGAATGTTGGTACACCATCGTCTTCAAACACCTCATAGGAGAAATCATCCGAGTTCCACTTGGTATGACATCGGTCAGCGGTGGAAGTGGTGAAGGTGACGAGTTCTATCCTAACCATCCGGATGGCCCACGTATCAGCATCCCATTCAGGGATGGGGCCCACATCGCAAACGAATCCAGGCAACTCAATCTCCCCGCCTTTGCTATCAGCGGCGAGAGGGCCCAGGAGATAATTCCTGGCGAAAAAGGAGCTAACCGGACTCATGGGCCAATCATTGAGATAGGGCGACTATGATCCACGACAGTCTCATAAGGGAAGCAGTCGAGAAAGGGCTCAGGGCGAAAGAGCGGGATATCTGCATTCATGCGGCAGAGAGGGTTTCCTCTGCCCTATCGAGGCACATGAAGGAAAATCCGGAGATGGCGATGTCTAGCCTGATGATGGCTATCAAGGGTCATAAAGGTGAGCTTAAATCCATGATGAACTCCATCGTAGGGAAAGAAGCTGACATTTCTTGCGAGGACATCCTGTGCCTGCCATGTCGAAAGACACGAGTCATCGACCGAGTTAATAATAACAAGGATGGTACGCCGGAAGACCTTCTTGCGCTAAGAGATATACTTGGCGTAGACATCCTCAAGTCGATGACTTGGATGGTCGAGATCCTAGAAGGAACAATCAAGTCAAAGAAGTCCAGCTCAGAGCATCGGTCTAAAGCAGAAACTGCAAAGACAGTAACCATCCCGATGCTATCGGTTGTGGCTGCGTTGGTCGCAGACTTGAACAAAGACCTCGCTCAGGCAATTGAAGACAGAGACAAATACCATAAGCTCGCTGACATGCTAATGGATGAAGCATAGATTACACGGCTCCGTAGCTCAGTTGGATAGCAGCGATCGGTTCCTAACCGATAGGTCGCAGGTTCAAGTCCTGCCGGAGTCACCAGACCTTGACAATTGCCACCCCTCAAGCGAGAGTGATATCTGAACCGTGATTGATGGCGTCTATTGACGCACTGATGGAGAAAATTGAATATGGAACAACCACTTGGATGGGAACTCACCAAGGAGGGCTGGTCGCCCGATATCGATTTTGATGCGGCCATGCCTGGAATGATTGCTATCTCGACGATCAATGGCTACGGAGACCTCAAGAAGGTCTGGAACGCTGCCAATGCAGACGAGGTCGAGGACGCTCGAAGGACATTCGATCACCTGGTCAAAGAGAAAAAGTACTTGGCCTTCAAGGTCGGGGCTGACGGTGAGAAGGATGAACAGATTCGTGAGTTCAGTCCTGACGCTGGAAAAATGATCCTCATTCCTCCTATGGCTGGCGGTTAGTGCCTAGGGCGAACAACCATCTTGAGGGGTGGGATAACCTCGTGAAGGATGAGTGCAAACCACGGATACTCAAGATTGCCAATGAGCAGCTCAGCGAGTTAGTAGGTCAGCCGGCAACGGCTCAGACCTATGCTCGTATCAAATATATCCAAAGCAATGCGTGGAACTCATGGGCTACGGCGTCCTCAGCGACTACTACAGGTTCTGGCTGGCCCACGGGGTGGCTAGACACTAGCGTCACAACTGGTGGCTGCCAGTATACGGTTACCTACACCTCAAACAATACTCAAGCGTCGGACGATATCTGGGCAACACCAGAGTGGCTGCACACTGAGCATACTAACCGGTATTTCCGTGCCGCAAGCGAGGGGATCAGACGTGCTTCTGCAAAATCTCCGGAGCAGCTGGCTCAGGAGGCTGCCGAGCATGAGCGTAGAAGACAGGCTCGTCTTCGCGAGGATTCTCGCAAGAGAATGTTCAAAGAGGCTGCCAACGAGCGAGCCAGGCGAATCCTCATGAGCATGCTCAATGATGAGCAACGTAGAGATCTGGCGGCGAATAACAACTTCCAGCTCACGGTGCATAGTCGGGACGGATCTATCAAGGTCTACCGTATTGATTACGGATACCAAGGGAACGTCAAGCTCCTTGGGCCGGACGGGGATGTCGATAGAAGCTACTGCATCCATGCCGATAGGCGCCTTCCATACGAAGACCAAATGCTCGCCCAGAAGCTCCTCTTGGAGAACAACGAAGAGGAATTCCTCCGCATCGCAAACGAAACCATCAGGCGCCGCCGAGCGGCATAGGAAATAGCATGTCAAAAATATCAGCAGAAGAGATTCTCGACCAAGTTCGCGTCATTGTGAGCAGTGCATATCGTGGAAAGAGGTCAACGCCCGCATGGGTTACTGCATACAACGTTCTTAACCGCCTCGACGGGAAGGTCTATACCAGATTGGTAGCGGACCATGGTGAGCCAGGCAAGGGTGCTGGGAGTCATCATTCTGCCGCTCAGGTGGTCAAGCAAGCCCTACAGATGCTCGTCAAGAGTGAAGAAGTCATCGTAGACTATATCGATGCCAGCGATGAGAACTGGTACGACGTCCATGGTGTCAAGATCCAGCCCGGCAACGTCACCGTGGGCATCTACAAGTTCGTTGGCTAGTGCATCGCTGTCCCGAGTGCCTAAATCAACCAGGGGACGTCGAAAGGTGTCCCCTGTGCGAAGGTGTCGGCGAATTCGAATCCATCGCAGGGGATGTCTGGCAGCAATGGTTCAGCAAGCGTATTAAGCGCGATCCTGAGATAGAGCGCTATGTGGGGAAATGCACTGTCTGCGGTGAGGAGTATCGCAAGCATGAGCTTCCTCCGATGCCGGATTCATTTCTCATGTCACTACATAGAGGTGATACGAGCCAGGCTGATGCAATTTCCTGTATGGTGCAGTGGCACCATGATGTGGAAGCTCTCAAGCGTAGGCATCCAGATCGAAACTACGGACTAGACTGCCCCCCGCACGATGCCCCCTGCGGCATACCTTGCGCCGGCGGACTCCCTCCTGGACCACCCAATGATGACCAGTGGAGATCTCACCACTGGCAGGGCGCATGCACTATCTGCAAGCCAGTATTCTGGAATGATCAGAAGAAAGAGATCTTATGATCGATAGAAACAAGGATTATGAACTACGAAAGATATATCATTGTTGGCGATGTCCATGGATGCCTGGATGAGCTGGACGAGCTTCTACTATTGGTCAATTACAAAGGCCGCGACCGAGGTGATCGACTCGTCCTTGCTGGTGACCTACTTGACCGTGGACCGGATCCCGTTGGCGTCGTTCGACGGGCCCGTGAACTCAACGCTGAAGCTGTTCTTGGAAACCACGAGGAAAAGCACATTCGATGGCGAGAGTGGGAGAAAAAAACCGCAGCAAGCAGCTCAATCAGGAATCCCATGCGCCCGTTTGATGAGACCCGCCTCCGCGAGCACAATGCGCTCACGAATGACGACATGGATTGGTTACGAGGACTGCCTGCTTTCCTCCGCCTCGATCCGATCTGGATGGTTGTTCATGCTGGCTTTGAAACAAACGGCGTTGCCCCCGAAGACCAGAAACTTGGAAAAATCTGCCGAGTCAGAGACGTGGACGACGATGGAAAGATGGCAGCGGACCACAGAAACCCCCTGAAGCCCGTAGAAGGAGCTGTACCCTGGGCAACGCGCTGGGCCGGACCAGAGAACGTAGTCTACGGACACGCCGTTCACAGCCTCGTACAGGCCCGCATCGACGATCACGACGGCTATTCCTGCTATGGGATTGACACGGGATGCGTATTCGGAGGCAGGCTTACTGCCCTTGTCGTGTATCCGGGCCAGACCGGGCGAACCAGGATAATCGACGAGTTCTACGTCAGAGCCCGCAAAACCTATTGGCCAGCTCCTGAGGAATGGAAGATAGGCCAGTCCTTAACGTAAAAAAGCCCAGAGCATCTGCCCTGGGCTTTTATTTTATCCAGCGCAAGCGCTTGCGCTGCTACTTAGCTTTGGATTTTGCTCTTACCTTAGTCTTCCTCGGCGCTTTGGCCTTGCTAGCCTTCGCATCACGAGCCTTCTTAAGGTTGAGAGCCAGCTTCCTCCTGGTTGCCTCAGATACGACTCTCTTGGGCTTTTTCTCGCCGGTCTTAGCAGCGGTCTTGGCCTTCACCTTGGAAGTCTTAGCACTCACGCGGGGGGCTTTCACTGTTGTGATCGACCCAGTTCCAACGGCCTGATTGAGCTTGGCAATCAGCTCAGCACGAGCATCTTCATTCACCTTCTCAACAGCTTCAACTAGGATAGATCGGACTTGTCCGATCGCATTGTCTATAATTTTGTTTACATCTGTACTCATAATGATCTCCTTACCCAAGTGTTACGGGCTATATGGAATTCGTACCATTCAAAACTTTGTCAACACAACCCTATTGAGCTGACTATTGCTCATTAGGGTCGTATCCAAGGTGAACAAACCATAGAGAAGATTTTGAAATCAACCTCTGCGCGATGAATGCAGCAAGAACTTTTGCCAGCCATGGCGTATCACCGAGATACATCCAGACAATGACCGGCGCCACGATCGACATAATGTCGGCGCCGATTTCGCCAAGCGCCATCATCTTCATGTCCCAGTCCGTGTACTTCACAATATGATTGTTGGCCCATATAGGTCGATTGTCAATATATCGCCTAGAACAAGCTACCCTGCCTGGGGTTACCACAGCGTGAGACTTTGTCCAGCTTGCTGGCTTTGGCTGCCATAGCTATGACACCCTTGGTACCTGGGCTAACCTGATCCCAGAATGCTGTTAGCCTATCGCAGTCATCGACGACTGTCCTGTTTCTAATCATGCCTGCTGGCTTGCCATACTTGGCCCAATCAGCAAGGTGAACAACCACTTCAAGGCCGCGAGCCCTGGCTTCGGCTTCTGCAGCCTGGTCAACGCCCTTGGCTCCGCCGGTAATAATGACAGTGTCGTCGGGGAGTGAACGAACGTAGTCTATGACATCGCTCAGCGGCGAATACTCCCTTGATCCAACAATAGCAATTCTCATAGCAGATCAGTTATACACGGTTATTCGGATAGTCTCCACCGGGGAGGATTACCCCTGAAGTTAACTCTAGAGGTATAGCTGTCCCATCCTGGGCGCTTTGAGTTGAGCCATCCCTTGGCACTCTCAACCGCTTCATTGCTAGAACTGAACACATCGCCACGAATGACTACTCGACCCCATTCACGGATGAGCATCTTCCATCCATCGGCCACCTGCTCTGTGTCGGCGCTGAATCTCTTAATCGGAGTGATGGCAGGTGACCTGCTTTTATCCGCCGGTACTTTGACTACGGCTCGTGGGTATTTGTCCTTGTCGTAGATCTCAAAGAATTCTCCATCAATCTCATTCAGAGTAAAGCCATCCGGCAGCACCACGCTTCTCAGTGACTCCTTGAGATCTAGAGACCCTCTCCATCTGAAGTTCATATCGACAAAGGCCGGATGGTTGCTCCCCTTCATTGGCAGTCGATGCGGGCCCATGGGCTCCGGTGGAGCTAATTCGATGCTGCGCTTGAATCTCTGGATCATTTGCTCATCCTATCCTCTCCAGGCAAGCTTTGGCTTTCTCGGCTGCTTCTGCCACCTTACTATTCGGCATGGTAGCCAATACAGCTATGAGAGACTCCCTAAGCTCACTGTTGTCCTTCGTGAGGTGGGCGACCTGCATCCTGAGGTCTTCGAATGGAGTAGACCTGTCCGGCCCGTAGAGACGATCCAGGGTCTTCTTAGCGTAAATCCTGGTATCCGGATCACTGAATGAAGTCATAACATGAACGGCTGACACAAGGATTTCATATCTATCTCTAATTATTGATAATATTTCAAAATCTTCATTAGAGATAGCCTTGTGTCCAATATTGGCAAGAGCACTCCTCAGCTTAAGTCCCACTGACCCAGGGTCGTCTCTGCCGATCATACGGCTACTCTGGGTCGGTCCTGAATACGCGACCGTCCCTTACGATAACTTCAAATGATCTCTTCTTGGCATCCGAAGGAGCCTCCCATCCCTCTTTGCCGAAGAACCCCAGGATGTGAGCCACATGCGGAGGAAATTCGTAATGAGAGACAGTCCATATCCCATCGTGCTTCGATATCCTGGACTTGAGGAGGGCCCAATCAGGGGCAAATTGCTCACCGGCAGGAGCCAGGGTCATGTTCCTTCCCTCCCCAACATCCGGGGTTGCCTGTAGCACGGAGAACAACGGTGGAACCCCTGCGGCGGGTGCAGCCTGAGTGGCAGGAGGTGCGCCCGGAAGGACATCAGGGACTGCTACACCCTGGGAACGCATAACCTCTCGCCTGTGCTGCTCAGCGGCAGCGGCGCGAGACTCGTCGGTACTGTGCATTCCATGGGCAGCCTGCTGCCTCTCGAATGCCTTCTTCTGCCCGTTGATGTATTGCAGATCCTCCGGGGACAAGCCTTCAAGCGGATCGAAATTATTTGCCATCGTTTTCTCCATCACGTAGATACTACTGCCAGTACAGGCAGGTAGTCACCATTAAGAACCACCTTGCGATGGTGATTCTCAAAATGGCAATTGTCAACGCTACGATGCTAGCTAGCCATCAACAGTAGCGTCAAATATTTCTACGCGATCTCGACCAGCGATCTTAGCCCTGTAGAGAGCCCTATCCGCACCTGAAACCAGATCCCGTGCCGTCCTGGAACTGGCATTCATCGAACAGATGCCAAAGCTCATAGTCACCTTCTCGTATGGGCTGACCATATCTCCGACGAGGATTCTAGCTCTCTCAGCCAGTATCATAGCGCCGCTTGCATCGGTTCCAGGTAAAAGGATGGCGAACTCTTCGCCCCCATACCTGGCAACCATGTCGATCAACCTACATGCCTCGGTCAGCTTGCCGGCAACCAAACGAATAATCTCATCCCCAGCCGGATGGCCATACTTATCGTTAAACATCTTGAAGCTGTCGATATCGCACATTATCAGAGACAGATCTCGCCCTCGATCAGACTCTAGGATGAGATAGCTAAGACGCTCGTTGAACGCTCTACGATTTGATATCCCAGTGAGTTCATCCGTTGAGGCCAGCTCCATCAGCCTGGTGTTAGCAGACTCAAGCTGGTGCATAAGCCTCTCACGCTCCGATACGTCGCGAGTAATAGCTATGATCTTCTTGGTGCCATTCTGTGTCAGATGAGTCCTGGATGTAGTTTCAACCCATCTATAGGTTCCGTTCTTACACTTTATTCTATAGGTGATAGGTGGAGCGTTCTTGGCGTCCAAATTGTCTGCATGGTTCCTTGTGACGTTCTCAAGATCTGCTTCGTGAAAAAAATCGTAAGCATTTCTCCCTATCAATTCATCTGGCTGATATCCAATCATTCTCTTACTCGCAGGGGAGGCGAAGACGTAGGCACCGTTGGCAGAGTGAATCGATATGAAGTCAGTGGCGTAATCAGCTATCAGTTGGTAGGCGGCAGCGCCGATCGGATCTTGCGGAGGCATAGTTCCTTCGCTGGATGCCCAGTCTGAGTCATCGAGTGACTCAAGGCTCTTCTCAGCTTCCTGAGCTTCCTTGCGTAGTCTTGTAAGCCTAAGTAGAAGCTCCTCTCTGTTTGACACCTAGTTCACCGTTTCCTTGTGCATACGGTACCGCCACGATGGCCACCTTGGGTCAATGACATTGACACATCTGAAGCATTCAAGTTCATCGAACAAATGCAAACAGCATACGTTTGTACACAGAATGCACGGAGTGACTCCATAGCAGTCGTAGCCGAGGCATTCAAAGCAAACGAAGTGATCGTAGACACCATTATTCATGACGTCCTTCGTTGACCGGAATCATGGTGAAGCACCAGTCTGGCCATTCACCGTCTGGATACCCAGAACAGCAAAAGCAAATAGGATCATTCTCCTCTGGGTTAAACAGGTGGACGCATGCGTAAGCTGCGCACTCCACGCACTGCAATCCATCAGAGTCCTCTTTGTCACCCCTGAACATCTCGCAGGCAATGCAACTAAATACGTTGCGAAATCCGGGGTACGACAGGAATCGTCTTGCACTTTTGCGCATTAGAAATCCCTCGCCCAGAACCATTTGGACAATATTTCTAGGTCAAGACCCTCTGCCTCGACGCATTTAACGCACCAGAGCTGCCCCATAACCCTCCCCGATAGGTGGATGCAGCAGGTTGATGGGCACTTATCGCAAAATACTATTGCTGTGCATCCATTGGATTCACAGCGTTCGCAATAGTGTGTGAGTTCTTCTGATTCCGTAGACGTACGCATGCCGTATCTCCTTGAGATCGGCTACCGGCGCCTATTCATTCAGAACATCGTGGCGACACTAGAATTGGGTGGTATTCATCGCAGGCGTAACGCGCCTGTCTAAACCATCTCCCCTGCAAGAGGGGTATTCACATTATAGCACCTAATATCTTGTCGGGTATGACCCGGAATATTGCCTACATGACACTACGCAGCAGACAAGTACTCCTTCATGTGCCACTCGAACCTCTTAATCCCTGGGATCTTAAACCCGGCCCGCTCTGCGTAATTCTGAAGCATGAGAGGGTTCCATGTTGCCCCTCGAATCCTGAACCTCTGAGAAGCAACTACGCGAGCCTGGATGACCTTCCCCTTTGAGTTGGTTGTAGTGAACTCATCTATCTTCTCTACAAAAACAATTTGATCCTGCTTCTTGGAGATGAGAAGGATTCCTTCACCCTTCCTTAGGCTGGGTAGCTCACCAGACTTCTCAAGTTCGAGGAAGTTAGTCTCCTCTGATTTGCGGAAGTCGGCATGTGCGACAAGTTTCAGCCTGAGGTCCCTCAATCTAAAATCTCCAGGCGCAGAGTTGGTTGGTATTCATGAATCTCACGTAGGGTGCATCCGTACCCTTCGATCATCCACAGGAGAGATTGCTTGTATGCCTTCTTCCTTGCCGTCCTACCTCGATACTCCTTGCGCTCGCCATCATCGGCGATGACTTCCCATATCTCCCTGCTGCCATTGGCGGCTGCTAGAGCCTGGTTGAATACGCCTAGCCCATCCGGTGGTTGACTAGCCTTCGGCGGCCTACCAACCTTCCTGGCGATCACAGTGTCACGCCCTTCGTCGCCGGGCTTAATCTTCGCCAGGGTCTTCTTTCTGGCACTACGCATCCTGTCGCCCCAGCACTTGGCGCAGTACCCAAGACGACCATCCTTGGCCGACGCTGACTTGGGGAAGCTATCTAGTGCGTACTGTCTTCCGCACACACCTTTGCATGTTTTTCTCTTGGCCATTTCTCTTCCTTCACTATCTGTTAGGGAACGCTGAATAACGCTCCTGGTACATCTAATGAGGGAACAGGCTAAATGTCAAGTAATGCAATAGTTTCCAGTAAAGAGTAGTAAAATCAATGACCGTAACGCATTGATTATATTCTATTCATTCTCTGCCCACGAGCCAAATCTACGGATGTCGAAGCCCCATCTTCGAACCTTTCCACAGGAACCACACTCATAGGATGCATGAGTAATGCAGTTGTGTACGGTCCAGGCGACGCCTTTGCTACTGCATTGACCTTCGCATGTGATCATGGCCGGTTCATATGGCTTGCGTTCACCTATCACAGTCAACCTCTGTCTTCCGACCTTCTTTATTGGCCAAATAAGTTCGCCTTCTTGTTTCAAAGCAATGGGTTCCTTCTGTCTAGACTCTAACCAAAAATAGGAAGTATTTCCCTGAAATGATCCCATTACATCCCTCTATTCAAACCATAGAAGCGAAATCCTAGAGAACATTTCGTCCCCTGAGACGACCCCCTGTCGTGCCTCGAAGTAGCTAGAAGTTGGACTGACTATTCGCAGGGTGAATCCAGTGTCTTCATGCCACTCAATTGTTGCGGATCCATGTTTGCAAGCAATCTCAATCAGCGCATGGCTACCTGGATCTATCCAGTCAACATCAAATTCAAATATTTGATTTCTCTGTGAGAGTACGGACTCTTTGCAGAGTTCTAGGAACTTTAGCAAATTGTTCATCGCATTCTCTTTCGTTCTTTAACCTCAAGGAAGGCAATGATCGTGTGAGTAACTGCTCCGAGCAAACCCGTTAGTCCGCCCATGATAGCAACGATGATAGTGGCCCACCCAGCGTCACTGATCGCTTCCTCATGGGGAATGTCGATCTTCGGATTACTCATTGCCGGAGTAGACAGCAATGGGTTTACGCATACATGCCCTGTGCAATCCTCGCCGATTGCACAGTCTCCCTTATCAACGCATATCCGCTCTGACATCTTTGCGGCTGGCTCTTCCTGGCTGTTAAGTGCAACCTCCTCCTTGCCATCGTACAGAAGCCACAGAACAACAGCAGCAAGAAGCAATGGAAGTGTCAGGTATAGGTAGAGGACTTTAAGTGTCCTCCGGCGATTCTTTGTTGTTGGCATTCGTGACTGTCCCCCTCCACGATGATAGCAGTTCTCCGATCAACTCTCCCTGGCCACCTGGCTCGAACCACTCATAGAGGGCGTCGGCCATCCCCGGAACATGATCTTCCAACATCTGAACCATGAGGTTGTCATCACGCCCACGATTGCCTTCGATTCTCATGGGTAGATCTCCGAGAATCATGCTGCAGATCTCCATGCCGTCATAGAACTCAAGGTTCCCTGACTCATAGCCAATTCGAACCTGGCCTATATTTCGACTGCAGTAATTTAGAGTCTCCCGTTGAGTCCTACGCCTCCACCAACCCATTGGACTCCTCCTTCACAATAATAGACGCCGTGTCTTTCCCATACTTCTCCATACACCATTCGCATCGATGATCACCGTAGAACCCTTCCTCTTTGAGGACCTGGTCCCTGATCTCACTTGACCACCACATAAGGTTCTGCTCTTTACTGGTCACATTCCTGACCGATGATCCTCTGATGTGATTTGGGCTTTGCTCAGTAAGGGCATCTAGATTTGATGACCCGTAATAACCGTAGCCCATGATCTCCAGGCAGCGTAAAACCCCAAACGCTTCGCCGAAATATCCATCATTGGCGTCGAAGGATATCTTTGTCGTATCCCTGCCTTTATTTCTCAGACAGTCGCGACCAGCATGGAGAAGCATCTTGATTTCAGCCTCAACACTAGCCCTCAGATCGTCTGGTATCTTCTTGAGCATCTTCTTTTTAAACTTAGCCATCGCGCTCACACTCACCTGCTAAAAGCCAATTGTCAAAGGTTCCAAGAAGTTATCAGACAGATCTGATAAACTGGCATTCACGGTAATAACCAGGGGGTGTGTGATGTCTCAAGATGATGAAATAATTAAGAAAACAAAGACTTGGATGAAGATAGTTGGAGTCATTACCGGAGGTCTTGCAACCGTACTGGCGCCGCTGATCATCATGTATGTCGAGGTGAAACCTAAGGTCGATAAAGCTCAGAATAGTGCAGAGGATGGGTACGAAGCGATTGTTCCAGCGATCGTTGAGATACAGGGAATCCTAGACGAAGCCACAGACTGGGCCGAGGGCATCGACATGGACCTTGACGAGATGGAGGCTAGGCAGGATGAAGTCGAAGATCGCCTCGCCAGGTGTGAAGAGTATATGGAAGCGGTTAGCGAACTTAGCAACCACAGGAACCTTCCACCTATGGAGCCCAGGCATACGATATCTGGAACAGAAGGCCCCGTACTGTCCAGCAGCATAGATGATCCACCGGCACCTCCTGTGCAGAAGAAGGCGATGTATGAAATCCCAAAAGATCTCAAGGAAGCCAAGGCTAAAGTTAACTCCAGGGATGCAGCGAAGTGCGCACCAAGCGACCCTCTATGCGGAGAGATATAGATGATCTGCTATCACCCAAAGACATACACCAAGGAGAGGCAAAGCCTACTCATTCACCGTGTCCCTATCGACAGAGATAGAAGCCTATGTGGCCGTTGGACTGTGGAGGAGATTCCTGATTTCGCAAACTATGCAAAAGCATGGTCTGATAGACCAGATGAGATCACTTGTCGTCAGTGTCAGAAGATCGGCGATCGCCTCGCCTCGGCTTAACGCCTAATCCAGCGCAGGCGATGCAGCGTCCGCCGCCGTAATCTTTGCCATCTCCAGAGCAACGAGCGCACTTGTTGAGTGCTTCGCTCATCTCATTACTTTTCTCAACGGCAACTGCCAATCTTTCTAGATTGGTAGATATCTCCGCCAAGATATCGGACAGGGCCTTAGTGGGATCATCCATCTATGATCACCATAGCATGCGCCATGCTTCGGCTTCTTCGCGCCCCTTGCGCAAAGCCTCTCTAATTTCCTCGTCGGTGAGAACCTGGAACTCACTAAGTTCTTGAGTCGTCATAGTCACAAACAGTGGGTGCTTCTTTTCGTCACTCACTGTTGGCTAAACCATATGCCGTCGCTTAACCCTTAAGAGCAGGTTATCTGCATCTTCTTTTGCCTTAGGGACAGGGTTAAAGCATGGAGGGATGTAGCCTTTTACTTTTGCACCATCAACATCGTTCAGCATGCGTTGATACGCCGCCAGGGCGGCTGTAATTGTACCAAGCTCGTCTTCGTTGAATTCCATGATGATGTCTTATGGCTGGAGATGGAGGGAGTCGAACCCTCGTCCGCGAGATTTTAGTGAAGAGAGTCTACGTGTGTATCTGATTTTGAAGTCCAGCAACTTTACTACAGGGCGCCTTCGCGCCTCCACCATCTGATGTTTTGAGTCGTTCAGCCGACCATATTTGGAGCAATCAAAAGGGAGCTACCTTGCCCTTCCTTGAGTTTCTGTTTCGAGGGACCCAAGACCCCAACCTACTTACGCCGCAGCGTAGGCAGGAGCAGCGAACGAGTTATCGTTTGCAGTTACGTTTTAGTCACCTTTTTACGAGGCCCAGTGACCAACCTCGACACGCATCCCAACGTTCATTACCCACGTCGAAACCAATTTCATCCCCAAATATTCAGTTGTCAGTAGGTCCCCATGATACGGACAGGGCTCCAATTGTCAACGAACGAGCGCAATGGCTGGCTCGCTGGTCGTAGAAGTAAGTATGTAGCCGTTGATTACGATTGGCGTGTACTTAGGTACATTGCCTTCAAACCTGTTGATATAGTCGATTCGTTTAGAGCGAAACCAGCCACGGGAGACTGTCGTTATCTTGTCTGACGTCTTGATCGTGAAGTTGAAGTAGATGATGCCGCCGCTCTGAATGTAGTCATCGTCATCACCTTCGCGTAGCAGCTGGCCATTCAGGTAGAGATCTCTGATCTGCATGTCTGTCTCTCCCCCAGATCGTGTTCAATAATCTGGATCTAGTTTGTCTGGGCAGGTGTCATCTGATCATACATAGCCATAACGATCAATGGGGGGATGTCCCATTCCTTGCCAACGGCAACTGCAGAGAAACATGAAATCATATCGGGAGCTTCACGGAATATCTGAGCATCAAATGCGAACCCAGAGCTGAGCATGTAGGAGTCATCCTCTGTGCGATACACACCTACGGGGGTAGACCGTTTGATTAGGATTACTTGGGCCATGATCTGTTATAGGCACAGATCAGCTTCCGGTACGCTTCGGCCTGCCAGTGACAGATCTGACCCACACGTCTTTATCAGCCAGCTGGCAGAAGCCAATTCTCTCGGAATATTTGGCCAGCTTGGCATGGGCACGACGAGCCTCCTGCTCATCCTTGCGGTCCTCAAGCTCCGTGGGCCATGGACAAAGCGCAGCCACGCCACATGATCCTCCGAACAGCTCCATCGTCCTGGAGACCGCCTGAAGGCCAATGCCGCGACCCCTGAACTCAGGGTGTAGCTCAACCTCGCTGATCACCAGCATGTCCTTCTGGGCAACATCCCCAAACATGATCTCAAACTCCTTGGACCAGCCGCCGCCAGCCCGATATATCGACTTGGCTATCTCGGCGAGTTCATCGCTCTCCATTCGAGCCCATTTACGTGGGTCAAATTCATCATTTGCGAGCATCTCAGTGCATCGCAGGTGGCACACTCTGATGTGACCACAGAGAGTCCCATCGTCGTCATCCTCGTCATCGGCATGCAGGATTGACCCAAAGATGCTGGTGGCGTAGCCCTCCTCGCTACCACTCTTGGATAGCCATGATTCAGTTTCATATCGGATGAAACACCGACAGTCTGAGATGACTTCCATTGCTTCAGTCTACTACTAAGTGGAGATATCCGTTGACGTCACATATCATGCAGTATGGCTCAAGGATTCAGCATAGTAGTCGCTACGGATAGTAAAAATGGCATTGGAATAAATGGCAATCTGCCATGGCGACTCAGCGAAGACATGAAGCACTTTCGTGATCTGACTACCGGTAAGCATGAATATCACAACGCCGTGATCATGGGCAGGAAGACCTGGGAGTCGATACCTAGCAAATTTCGTCCATTGCCTAAGCGGCAGAACATAGTCCTGTCACGCAATCCAGAGTTTGAATGCCCAGGACTCCCAGTTACTGTACTCGGAAGTTTCGACACCGCAGTCCAGGCGCTATGCAGTAGAGCATTCGTGATTGGAGGCTCTGAGATATATAAGGAAGCCCTAGATCACCCGCAGTGCGAAGACATGTACATCACCCGTGTTCGCGGGGAATTCGAGTGCGACACATTCTTCCCACCCTTTGAAAAGATCTTCTACGAAGATCGTCTCATTATGACGTTAAACGAAGGAGGGATCCTCTACAGCATTGAGCACTGGCTCAGGCGTTAGCTTCTCGGCAACAACGCCAACGGCGCATTCCCTGCAGGCATTCTTCTCTTCGGCAATCTCTGTTCCGACAGCCTCGAAGGCACCGGAACCACCCCGATCTCTGAATTTTGTAACCACTCGAACAGGTGGCATACCGACGGTTTGAGCCACACCACAGAATTCACATCTAAAAGACATTGTCGATCCTCATATCAGTCAACAGCTATTCCTGTAAAGCCTGTGCGCACAGATCACACTCCTTGACATGCTCTTCTTCCCAGTACTTCTGGCAAGCCTCACACACCTGAGCGCCATCTTTATATGCGATACAGAAAATTTCAATAACTCTCATGTGATCTTCGCAGAAATACTTCTCACATGAGTACTCGGTTGAGTCATGTATGTCGCCGCAGGCATAGGAGAGACCTCGGTCTATCGTATTATCACACCCAGGATTGTCGCACTCTGCCTGATGAGCGTATCCAATGGGCCTGCCATTGGAATCGCTTCCGCAGTTAGCCCATCCCATGACTAATCATCTTCACCGTGAAAGCGTTCCTTGAGGAGACGGTGATATTGGGCTCGCTCTTCGTCGGTTGGAGGATATATATCATTCGGTCTTATGGTGTCGCCGGTGTCGCACAGGATTGCCTCTTTGTCTTTGAGGGCACTCTCCAGGATCGGATCTCTCTTCTTGAATACCTCATCCCAGTAGCTAGCAGAGATGGCCGTTCTTGCTGAACCTAGATCCTTCATGTCTGCGATAGCCTTAACATCCTCACTCATGTCCGGAGTAGGCCGCCATTGGTGACCCCAGCTATTCTCCTTCTTCATCTTGGCGGATGTCAGCGAGGAGTTGATTGAGGTGAGTGCTTCTTTTTCACTATCGGAGATCACCTTGCCAGACTTGGCCATATGGCCCATGACCGCCTCAACGCGCTCCATCTCATATGGAAGCAAGTCTGGATACGTCTCCTCAGGTACAGGCTCAGTCTTCGTCGGTCGGATTTCTATTTTGTTTGATGCCATAGCTGATCATCTCCTTCGGTATTCCAAACGGGGCGTAAATATCCCCCCTCATGTACTCTAGCCAATAGCTTAATGAATCCGATAGCTCCAACGACACCGGTAACCACTTAATCCGAGTCGATGAGTTCTCTTCTAGCTTCTTCACATTCAGCCTTCTCTTCCTTGGTAGATGGAGCCCTGAGGGTAACACTGGTCGGATGAATGCTGAAAATACTCATTTTCAGGCAATACACGCAAAATGCAAAGTCGCCATCATCTGGCAGCGAATCCCCACAGAGCGCATTGAGTGTCTTCTCGCAAAATGGACAAACCGGCGGATCGAGTTCTGCCGCTATAAATCTACGCTCGGACACAGACCTAGTTAGGTTTGACTGGTGATGCGCTGATCTTGTCAGCGATGTCATATAGGAACATGCAGAAATTACCAACGTCGGCAGATTCACGCCTAAGTCTAGCCGGATTAAAATCAGGGTTGATACCACACTCTTCAACATGATCTCGCAGGCTGGCAATCAGATGATCACAGACGTCGTCCTGGCCAAATAACTCAGTGAGAACCTCTCCAAGCTCTTCACAGAGGCGCGACGCGCCGGCCTGGGCAGTCATAGTCTTCCAGCCATCTCTGCCTCTCTGTTCATCATGGCTTCGCAGCACATCTTCCTGTGCCTCAACGAATGTTTTCAGTTCGGGACGTATCTCGGTGGTTGTCATTGGCGGCATCCAACTACCAATATAATTGATTGTCAACATTCTGACTTATTCACAAAATGTCCACAGGTAGCCAGCATGGTTGACTTTTACAGTCCGGATTGGCAGGCTGCGCAGCCTTATGACTCAGAAGAGATCTAGCGTCCGACTCGGCCACTGTCCATCCTGCAATCTATGCCTTGTCGTGAGTAAGGAGAAAAGGATTAGGGCCCATCCGGAGCCGCGTAATCCAACCGAGCGATGTATAGGCTCAAATATGCCCGTGACCGGACCGCTGATCGGAGGATAATTCTTCCTATAAGGAATTCGTATCGGCACAGGGAGTCGGGCTAGACAATTGGCAGTTCACCTGATGTTATAGAAAGCGTTGGACGAGTTCCCCTACAGACCATGCATTGGAAGCGGCTACTGCTGCAGGACAGCCCCATGCTGGATTGGCGTACGAGTTCACGGAGAGGTGGCAGGACCATGCAAAAGCTTAGTATTCGACGGAAAGAGACACTGGTGCGGGGAAGTGATGAAAAGCAACTCTCCGCAGAAGGAGGCGATGATCAACGACTTGAGCATCGGGGAGGGGTGCTGCAGCCCGCTGAACAGCGACCGGAGGGATATGCTGATTCAGATGAAGCGGTCAAATTCTTAGCCTGTTTTGTCAGGGCGATGATTCGCAACAACCCATCGGGGGATACACTCTTCCTTTCCATGCTAGCAGCCTCTAAAGAGGCGAACATAAGCAGCGAACAGGCTGAGAAATTCATCAAGTGGGTGACGGCAGAGCAGAGCGCTTCGCCGTGGCCAAAAGGTTTCTTCTAGAACATGAAATTCTGTCCTAGCTGGCGTGTTTGCAGTATATGAGCGTAACTGTTGAAAATGGATTTTGGATTGCCAATTTTCCCTACGAACAGAGGGAAATCCCCAAAAAGGCTGGCTTCACATGGCACGGAGACGGCGCATACCATAGCGCATCCAAGTGCGTAGCCTGCAAGGGAGGTCTTCCGCTCAAGCGTTGGTGGACTAATCGATCGGAGTGTGTCGCTCGTCTGAAAGACCAATGCAACGAGGATGCCCTCGCACTGCTATCTGATCATACGGAGACCGTACTCGCCTCCAAGGCCGTTGACGCAGACATCGACATCCCATGCCCAGATGGGCTTGCCTACCTTCCATACCAGCGGGCTGGAATAGCCTATGCTATGAGTCGCGACAATACGCTCATCGGTGATGAGATGGGGCTCGGAAAGGCACAGCCTCTTGATTCCAAGATCGTCTGTGTGGATGGGCTCAGGAATATGGGTGACATCAGAGTAGGTGATGAAGTCGTCGGATCAAATGGCTATCCGACTAAGGTGACTGGCGTCTTTCCCCAGGGCACGAAAAAGGTGTTTAGGGTTACGTTCAGAGATGGATCCTCAACCGAATGTTGTGACGACCACCTATGGCGCGTCACAACACCCAATGACCGTCATCGTGGCACGTCGAGAGTCTTGCCTCTTAGGAACATCCGTAGGAAGCTACAGGATGCGGCTGGGCACGCAAGGTTTTCGGTCCCCATGGTTGCCCCCGTCAGGTTTCACGGCAGCGATCATCCGGTAGATCCTTATGTTCTCGGAGCCCTGCTCGGGGACGGAGGGATGTCGCAGAACTCTGTCCACCTAACTAAGCAGGATGACTTCCTGATCGACAAGGTTGGCCAAAGGTTGCCAGAGGGCGTTGTATTAACCAGGGCTGACGACCGATACACCTGGAGGATCTCGTGTGGCCAAGCAGGCGGTAGCAATCCCGTGCTCAACAGTCTCAGGGCAATGGGCCTGATGGGTAAATTGGCTCAGGGGAAATTCATCCCGCAAGAGTACCTCACCGGGAGCCTGGAAAGCAGAATCAGTCTTCTGAGAGGACTGATGGATACCGATGGCAGTATATCCAATGATGTTGTTGAGTTCTCATCTGCATCGGAGCGTCTTGTTGACGGAGTGATATTTATCGTCAGATCTCTTGGTGGAACAGCAACGAAAAGTTCTCGAATTCCGTCTTACACCTATCAAGGAGAAAAGAAAGCGGGGCAAAGGTCATGGCGTACGGTCATTGCAATGCCTGGCGACATAAACCCTTTCTCGATGCCAAGAAAAGCAGAAGCATGGTCTCCTAGGGCAAAGTATAAACCAAGCCGAGCGATCACTTCCGTTGAGTATGTCGGAGAAAAGGAATCTCAGTGTATCTCCGTGGCCGCCGAAGACAGTCTTTACGTCACTGACTGCTTCATCGTCACGCACAATACCATACAGGCCCTTGGGGCAGTAAATGCGTCGCCTGATGCAAAGTCGGTATTGGTCATCTGCCCAGCCTCCCTGAAGCTGAACTGGATCAAGGAAGCAACCACCTGGATAGTTCGCCAGGAGGATTTCTCCTACCATGTGATCGACACTGCCACCCAGAAGGTGAAGACTGGCAAGAAGATTGAAAAGGAGTCAAAGAGTCGCAAGACTGGGGAGATAACAAAGAAGATGGTCGCTGAGACCATTTCCGTCCCCGTTGACATACCAACGGATGCCAACTTTGTCGTTGTCAATTACGAGCTTCTACGTGGAGCTATGGTCGAAGATCTTCAGACTGATGAGCATCGGCGTATCTCGGCCAGGGCCAAGATTGTCCTCTCGTTCGACCCAAAAAAACTACCGTCGGAAGAAGAGCGTGCTGAGATGCCAGAGTCGGCGAGACATGAACTGGCTAAGCTAGTATTACTCAAGGCATGGGAGCTTAAAGCGCTTAAAGGTAAGGCTAAGAAGGCTCAGAAAGAGCTTCCGATTAAGTGGGAGCAAGCGCCAGTGCTTAAGCAGTTGATGGATCGTCGGTGGGATGTCCTCATCGTTGACGAGTGCCATAAGATCAAGAATCCCAGATCACTTCAGGCTAAGTGTATCTTTGGTCAACAGCTGAATAAGAAGAAGGGCCTCCCAGCTGTTCCAGGCATGATGAGCAGGTGTGACAGGAATATCTTCCTAACGGGGACGCCGCTTCCGAATAAGCCTCTAGAAATGCAACCAATCGCAGCAGCTCTTGCGCCGGATGTGTTTGGTAACTTCTTCAAGTTCGCCAAGAGATATTGCAATGGCCATCAGATCTGGGTTCCGATACCCGGAGACAAAGATGGAAAAATGGTCTGGGACTTCACCGGGTCATCCAACCTTGAAGAGCTTCAAGAGGCCCTCAGGTCTACCTTTATGGTTAGACGGATGAAGAGGGATGTCCTCAAAGAGCTTCCACCTAAACGTCGCCAAGTGATCATCCTCCCCGCCGACGGCGCAAAGAAAGCCGTAGAGGCTGAAATGGCTGCCTACGAAGGCAAGAAAGAGCGCCTGGAGGCGTTAAACGCTCAGATAGCAGCTGCGCATGCTCTTGGTGACGAAGACTCCTACAACAAGGCTGTACGTGGACTCAGTGATGCTCATGTGGCAGCCTTCAGTGAGATGGCAGCACAGCGCAAGGCTATAGCTGTCGCCAAGATACCGGCGATAATTGAGCACCTTGAGGCTGCATTCGAGAATGGTATCGGGAAGATTGTCTTCTTCGGGCATCATCACGTCATGAATGACGCTATCGCTAGCCACTTCGGGTCGAGCGCCGTCAAGCTAACTGGAACCGTAACCTCTGGCAAGGCTAGGCAGGAGGCTGTAGATAGGTTTCAGACCGATGATTCTGTGAAGATCTTCGTTGGGTCTATCGGAGCAGCTGGCGTAGGCCATACGCTCACTGCGGCATCTACGGTCATATTTGGAGAGCTTGACTGGGTTCCAGCAAATGTCACTCAAGGGGAAGATCGATGCCATCGCATTGGACAGCTTGAGTCTGTGCTTATCCAGCACCTAGTTCTTGAGGGGTCGTTGGATGCTCATATGGCTCAGATGCTCGTAGATAAGCAAAATATCGCAGATCGAGCCCTCGACAAGGATACAACCATGCTCGTACCTGTACTTCCGACGAAGGAGAAGAAGACTGGTGCGATGGGCAAGTATCCTGTGGCCTCCGACGAGAAGAAGGCTGCTGCCCTCGCCGCCATGCAGATGCTAGCTGGAGTGTGCGACGGGGCAAGGGCTGAGGATGGCATGGGGTTTAGCGCTATCGACACCGAGATAGGCCACAAGTTGGCATCATTGGATTCACTTAGCGACGGGCAGGTATGGCTGGCGTCGAGTCTGGCTCGTAAGTATCGCGGCCAGCTCCCCGGCGAACTTCTTGCGACCCTTGAGATCGAAAGCAATTGAGAAGGATTCGGACGGGGATAACCAACGCTGAGCGTAATCTCCTTGCTGAGATGGGTGTCACCAAGGACGTATGGCACAAGATCAATCGAAGCTCGAATCATACAGACGGCCAGAAAGCCCTTGCCGATGCCAAGGTGCTCTGTCGCAAGGGGTACAAGGAGGCAGCCGGCAAGTACCATCCCGACGTAAATCAGCACCTATCCGAGGAAGATAGAAACAAGAAGGAGAGCCATTTTAAGCTCCTTAAAGCCGCCTTTGAGTACTTCACCGTCGAGTATCTACATCAATGGCCAACGTCAAATACTCGACGAGCTGCAACGAATTTTGATCCATTTGGATTTCAGCACGTCTCCGATAGTAATCTAGAGGATGAGCTACGGCACTGGAATGATCCCCTTGTCCGAAATTTTATTCGTATAAAGAGGGAGCAGGAAAGGCAGCAGCAGGCAGATCTGAGCTACATGGAGCAGATACGCAAGCAGGAACTGTGGGCCAGTGTTGGCCTGGATTACGACGAGATGATGCGCAGGGAGAGGGCTAAGCCGCCTGAGAGGGTATTGACCCTGGCTGATGGCAAAGGGGTTTGGTACCCAGATCGAAGCATATGGGTGAAGACAGAGCGACCTAGGAATGCTAAGTAATTCCAATGATGATATGTAGCCACTGTGGCCGACCATGGAAGGGTGAAGCCTGCCGATTGCCAGGTAAACCGATAGAGAAGGAGTTGGCTTCTAAGGCGCCACAGACTCTCATCGGAGAAGATCTAGATCACGACGCTAGTGATAGAAACCCTGAAGTTCTGAGTCGTTAGACCATGGAATCCTGCCCAAGATGCGCAAGCACGAATGTGCTATATAGGCGGCGCAGTTTCTGGGGACGGCTATTTCGCCGCAGGCATCCGCGCATGTGTGGGGCTTGCTATCGAGAATGGATCCCAAGGGGAGAACGGAATGACGAAGCTTAATCTTACATACACCAGAGAGCTGAGAACCTATAAGTGCTCATACTGTAATGGCACCAGCTTCATGAGCTGCACTGTTGACGGTAAGGCGGCCTGCGTAGAATGCTTTAAGATGGTCTGCAGGAACATCGAAGAGGCTAAAGGTCTTCCTCGGGAATCTCGTCGGTAGGCTTCTTCTTTGCCGGGCAATCCTCGCAGGTGCCATCGCAAAGTCCGCCCCTGTTAGGGCACTCGAACACCTATCTGTCCTTATGCCTGATGGATAGCCCTGAGCCTTGGCATGACGGACAGGACGGCCTCTGGCAGTTACATTCGATCTCCATGACCGATATGAAGCCACGACGCCTGGCATCAACTGTCGCGCACGAATCCTCGTGATACCAACCACGCCCATCGCAAGACTTGCATTTCTTTCTAGCCATCTTCGTCCTCGTCATCATCGAAATCCTCATCGCCTGAGAATACGAATCCCATAGGCTCTTCGTATTGAGGAGCGACGGTCGCCGGCTTTGCCTCAATAGGATGATCTTCCGACTGATACAGCATCTGCAGAAGGATGTCGTAGACAACCTCCGGGTCATTGAATCGATCCTCACAATTCCACTTAACGCTCACGGTGGCTCCGCTGAATTCGTATGACAGGATGACGTTCTTGTATTCGTTATTGACAACATCGACGTCAATAACAGTCGCCCGACGAAACAGCTCTTGAGCAACGATGTCCTTAGCCTCGTTCGCCTGCGTAATAGCGAATGCTCGCATTTCTTCACTCATCGTCTTTGCCTAGGTTGAGAATATTTTTGGCCAGTTCGATGTCATCATCCTGCAAGCCTTTACCATTATCTGTCTGAACCAGGTATCCACCGAGAGTAAGCATGTCAGAGTCGTCATCCAATATTACAAATTCTGGCCAGCTGTTAACTTCAGATCTGTTCATCCTCGTTCCAGTAGCAGCCATGAGCCATGAGCCAATTTCTCTGCCGCGCTTACCGATCGAAACCGGGGTTGCACCGATAATGCTCCCGTCGAACCCCTTGGACCTCAGCATTCGCTGAATATGGTGCAGCGGATGTAGTATTCGCCAAGTGCTAGATATGACGAAGGCGACACCTGGGACCACAAGCCCATTGAGACGCTCCACAGCGGTCCTGTCAAGCATGACAACGGAGTGATCATAGTTGGAGACCTCATCCACTCCCTTGAATTGCTCCTGTGGTTTCTCACGCTCCATAAATTCTGCAGAATTCAGGACACCGTCAATATCTAAAAATACGTATTTCACTCGCCGACTCGCCTCCCAGGATCTCCCGGAATCTTCGGATTTATAGACTTGAGCGACCCGTCCTCATTTCGGAGTGGATGCTGCTCGAACTGAGTGGCATCAGGCCCGCAGAACTTTCCTTCAAGCCGAGGGCTCACAGGACTGCGCCAGGCGATGCTCTTCCCAAATGGCCCGGCATCACTATGCCCACAGGTCAACGGCCCATCCGGCTCCATATAGGAGTACCTACAGGCCGTACATGGAACTTCCTTACTCATCGATTGTCAGCTCGCGAACAGCCTTGGCAAGCTGGAATGCTGCCTTGGAGTAGTCATTCATACTAGACCTTTGCTCATCATTCCACTTCGCCATAGCCTGAAGCTTCTCGTGGTGCTCCATACCTTCGACAACAGCCATAATCCCCCTGCGGTCCGTGAACCCTCCATAGACGATCGACTCAAGGCAAGCGGAGATCTCATCCTTGCGTTCAACACACGCCGGCCTTAAACCATCGATACTGTCGATGCCAACCGTCTTAAGCCATTCAATAAGGGCTGCATCGCCGCCAAGAAGGAAGATAGGAAGAACAGACTCACCTTTCTCGTTTTCGATCCCAATCTTACCCTCACCTAAGTTCAGTCCAGCCAGGGCGGCCACCAGGTCATCGTCGGCTTCAATAGTCATTTTGTCAGAAGGATTTATTATTTCGTAAAGCATCAGCCAACTCTCATAGGTGATAGGTAGATTGTCAAGAATTCGACCATTCACCGTCGTCTGGTATTAGGTATGGAATTTACCTACATAGTGAAAAGGTTGCGAGGGGAAACTGGCTCAATCTTTCAAGTTGAAAACCAAACCATCTAGCTGTTCCCTCATGGCATCGAATTCCTCATCTGCCATGTCCCAGAACGCCACGTAGCCTGGCAAGGTGGCTGCGAAGGTCTTCCACTCCTCCATGGCTGGATTATGCTCCCCGTAGGGCACATAGGGCCTCTCATTGGGCGTGACGCAGCTATCCTGAACACTATCCATGATGCGCTCAAGCTCAAGCTTCCTATCCGGGTCCGTAGCCAGGACATATTCAGTCCAAGCCCCACGATAGATCTGCCTGGCATTTTCCTTGCTGGTCATACCGGAAACCCTATCAGATCTCCCCAGCGCAAGCGCTTGCGCGTCACAGCATCCTATTCTCAGGAACAGCCTGCATCAGCTCGGCATAGTTGAAGTCTGCACCAAGGGAATCAATAATGGTCGTTGTCGTAGCCGAGAGCTTGATGAGCTTGCCGTTGTAGCAGAAGGCATGAGATGGGACTGATATTCTCTGCTCAACAAAATCTACCCCCTTCTGAGTCGGCTCCCACATTCCAGACATCCTCTTAGTCGGATCATCCGACTTTGCAGTCCTGGCAAGGTCCCATAGGTGGAGATAGCTGTAGTCACGGCCATGGAATCGGCATTCCTTGTACTTGATTGGTCGTCTTTCTCGCTTCCAGAGACGAACCAGGGAAACCAGGAATACGGCCATATTCGAGTTCAACTTCCTGGGATACAGCTTCACCATCTGTCCACAGCAAGGGCAATCCGCACCGTCCTCGAATCGCGCCCGTAGCCACTGCTTAGCCTCTTCCAAAGTGCAATCTTTTCTCAAATCATTCATCGACAACCCCTACAGCGTAAATGGAAGCACGTAATCTGCTGGCATAACCCAAAGATGAGCAAGATTGGCATCATCAACCAGTTCACTCATTCTCGGATAGATCTCAAGCGCTAGGTACTCAGGTCCTATGATCTCATTCTTGATGCGCTGCAGATCTGACCAGGAGTGAGGCATGACTCCGGTGTGATGGCGAATCCATAGATGAACCACTACTCCATGAACATCCCCGGTGAGATAATCACTAATCTGCACCGAATAGCGATTATTGAGATAGTTCTCCTCACGCCATTTTTCGATCTCAGGGTCCCTAAACCTGGGTCGAAGCTCATGGTGGACGGAAATCAATCGTTTCTCCCATGGACCAAACGGCTTCTTGGCATCGCGCCTAAGCATTGCAATTTGGCTCATCCCGCTTTTCTTACCCATCGGCGACACACTCACAAGAAGTGCCCCAATTGTCTAGCGGTTTGACATTGGCGACGAGCCCTGTGACCCTGGCCGGTATGGATATCTCCAAGATGTTGAAAGATGTAACCATTACCGGTGTTCACTGCTCAGTGTGCGATTTTTTGATCACTGTCTATGGCCCACATACCAATGACGATTTCCGGGCCGCCACAAATGCACATACGAGGCTCTATCACCAGGGTAGCCAGACCTCGTACAATATCCAAGCGACCAAGAAGGTTATGATCGAAGCTCCAATAGCCTCTATCAAGCTAAAGTATGCTACAGGTCCATCCCGCATCGATCTAACCGATGCCAAGGTGACGATGAAGGTCAAATGAACACCAGAATTCCAGATGTCTATCAAGTCTCATGGTGGCCACGCGCCACGCAAATAGGCGGCCCAACCCCAGGCCCATTAAAATATAAGCAGTTCCGGGAAGAATCGGAAGCAGCTAGATTTCTCGATGGCCTATCGTCGCAAATATACTGGACCAGATTGTCGAAGCTCGAACCAAGCCATGAACTAAAAAGCGGTTCAGTGAAATGAATGACTGCCTAGTGCTGAGAGCCCTGGCGATTGCTGCCGCCGGGTCGAGATGAGCTAGACTTTTTCTTCTTTCCGCTCTCCCTGGTCTCCGCTTCTATAATCTTCCTGCGTCGATCTAGTTCAGACTGAACGATGGACTGTGCTCGCCGCTGATGGCATGTGCTGCAGATTACGTACTCACCGGCTCGATCCTCCTGGATCAGGAACACCAATCCCTTGCAACCATCTGGGATCTTCTTAATCCCACAGTCTAGGCACTTCATCTCAGGAAGGAAGCTCAAGATGCCCTCTTACGCCTCTGCTGCTCTTCCATGTAGATCCAGTACGACGGAGTCTTGCAGCGAACAGGGACCTTATCATCGCTATGGGGACGCGGATGGACGTAGTGCCAGAAGCCAACCCTTTTAACGCTTCTGCCGCTGGCGCACAGAGGGCAGATCGTAACGAGCTTGGTGTTCAAGTATAGCCACCAGGCAGCTCTAGACAGCTGGTACTCAATCATTTTTTCAACCTCTTCACCTTGAGGTCTAAGAAATCTGCATTGCTGCTAGCAGAAAAGCTCTCAGGATCTACATCTTGATATTCCCAGTGCAGGAATTCCTTTTTCATCCCATTGGATAGAGTTCCAGTCACCCTGACAAATACGAACATCTTTTGGAATGGACCATTGCCCTCACGCCGATCGATCTCTGCCCTGAGCTGCTCAGTGGTCAGGTCGCAAACAGGGGTTTGCCCCATGAAGTACCCGTCATGGGAAGGAGTTGACCCAAGGTTTAGCTCATTCCGAGCGCGGAGGTTTGCCTCTTCGATAGCATCCATCCTGTTCACCGGATCCACTGCGACATTTTCAGGGAAAATCTCTGGCCACTCATTGACTAGCTTCTTCTCCAGCCTTCTGGCGGCAGCAAACGCTTGATTGCCTTCTCCGTGGAGACTCACGGATGTGAGCGGTTTGAGGGTCATGGATGCCTTCCTCCACACCTCGAATAACTGCTTGAAGAAATGAGCCTGCTTGCCATAGCCCCTAGCCTTCTGAAGGTTGTATCCAGGGGTATTGCCGTCATTTTCATCCCACGTCTTTCTGAACTCACGAAGTTCAGCTATCTCCTCGATAAAGGATTCGAGACGACGACGTAAAGTCTCCAACTCTGCATGCATCTCTGAGTCGTACGCCATCGCTATGGCACCATTGGAGTGTGGCTAGACTGGTAATTTGGATCTCTTAGCATCTTCTCTCCTTCATCGTATGGACCCCACCATGACCAAGCGGTGATGCCACGACCTGATAGCGATGTTCTCCATCTCTCGTAAGCCTCTTCCTCTGTACGAAATAATTCATAGAGAGACCATCGCGGTGGACCACCCCTGACGACGCGAATTAGAAGCATCACCTGCTTCGTGCGACGTGGCTTACCGCCCAAATGGCCCCTTGTAGCACTTCTTGCAATGTGAATTGACTGTCATAGATCCATTGCATGTACGGCAAAAACCCAGCTCACGGAAGCACAGCACTGCGACTGCGGCCTGTGCCGCTTTTCCTTTGATTGAGCATCTCGGGCTGTGCATGAATGCATCTATGATTTCTTTAAGCTCTTCGTCGGACACGGGGTCATCGCTTTGGCATTTATCGCATGTGCAAATCATGGCTGGTTCTTGCAGCAGGACTGCGCCTCATCTAAAATGCAGCGAACAATTTCGCCATGAGTATATCCCTGGCTCATCAGCTCGTACCGCATCTTGGTTAACTCACACTTCAGATTTGACTCTCGATTTCTAGATAGATACGTCTGATAGGTCGTCGGTGAGTGCGGGAACTCCTTGTCGAACTCAGCCTCCGTATGGAGATCACTCAGATCTATCTTCATGTCGAACTTGATTTGTTTTCTCATGGCCAATACTTCTTTGCGTTCTGCCGGCGGACTTCCTGGGTGGCTTCGTACTTCGCAATCACCTCTGGAGCGACAATAGGACGTAGATCTTCCAGTGCCTTCTCCAGGTCGTCTATGCGCTCAGGATTGCAATCCCACTTCTCAGCGCCCCTTATGGCCTGCTGCTCAATGCTGCCATATTTGAGTCGATGATAGATGAGAGGCACTGTAATCCCTATCGCTATCGCTATACATACGGTGTCGATGGTATTCATGGAGTCTCCTTCCAGCGCAAGCATTCAAGTGGGCTTACTCCATGTTTACACCTCCCAGGAGGACAGCATGGTCCACTTCCGGTGGCATCAGAGTGCTTGTTCATGTAATCCCTGAAAGATTCCAGGATATCCTCTGTCGATCCGAACGTGTCGCTCAGCTTATCGACGACCTGGGACCCAGGATGGCCAAGCACCCTCCTGCATTCAATCCTGATTAGCCCAAGGTCGAATGGCACATCGTTTGGACCACCAGAGCTGGCGCAGGTAAGAATAGCAATGAGAGACTCCCTCATCTCGGTGTTCCATCGCTTGAGATCCTCGATGTCACCATTCATTTCGCGGCATCGCGTCTCCATAACTTGACGCTCGCGCAGAACAGTATCCTTAACCTTGTGGATGCGTACATTCTCAGCAGCAAGCTCCTCATAGGTTGAGTGATTACCTTGCGGAAGTGCCTTACTAATGATGTGCTCATGTTCATCATTACTGCCGCAGATTGGGCATCCGTCACTCATTTGTAGAGCCCAGAGCCATCAGCTGAACTATCGTCTGGGATAAAGATAGGACCAACATCTACGATGGGGCGGATTGCAGAGATGGCGTCATGCATACTAGCGCCTTTCTTCTTGCCAATCCTAATCAGCTTGCCCTGAACCTGCTCCCAGGTATCGACTCTGAGTGCCTTGAGGACGCCAGATACGAAATTCTTGAAGATCCTTGGGTCTTCGAGTGATCTGCAGCCAAACCCCTGACTGCTGCATTCCATTTGGCAGTGGAGCACAGCTGTAAGTATGCCGTGATCTTCGTAGCCCAGGAATGTCCTATCAATGCGGGCATTCTCCCATTCGAAGTTCTCGGCAATCTGATATGCGTGTTTCTTTTCTGCTTCTTCTGTCATGATTTCTTTCCATGGGTAGATCTCCACCCAACTTGGTACGCATCGTTAATCAGCTCAGCCATCCATTTCCAAAGACGATCGGGGTCGCCAGCCGGATCATCATCCCGTGAAATTTCCATGAAGCTGTCCGAATACTTCACTCCGAGTTCTTCCAGGGCTTTCCTGTCATCTTCGAAACTCATGCGAATTCTAGCGTCGTGTTTCAGCGATATTTTTCAAAAGGGCTTTAACGATATCAGGGCGAAGCGCTTCATCTATCCTCTGATGCACAGCATTGAATAGCATTTTGACAGCAGCATCCTTGTTGAACTCGAAGCTATCATCAAGCTGCTCTTTGATGACGTGCTCCTTGCCGTTGAACGTGAACCGAATATAGGCCAGTCTGTTCATGAATCCCGGCATCCTTTCGAAGATCACAATAACCCCGTTCAGGGTATTGTCTTCTATCTTGCACATGCCGACTATGCTCTCCTTTGAGGCATCCTCCATCTCCCTGAGGAGCTTCACACTGTCATCGGTGGGGGCACGATGCTCGTGGATCGTTTTATTGATCGTTTGCGGGTATGCAGGGGCATTCGTAGTGTGATTGTTGGTGATGTGGTACTTGTCGCTGAAGAGTAGACCCATGCAGCGACATTCACAGATGACGACCCAATTGTCTAGCCCTTGACAATTGGCCCTGTAACTGGCGAGATGGACTAATAGCAATGTCACTAATAGACAAGATGATCCCCGTTGACCGCCAGTACACCCATAGAGATGACTCTGGATACAGCTTCACGATAAGAACAGCGTTCCATGCTGACACTGGCTGGTATTCCGGGGTTGAATTCAATGCACACGGCATGGCCACCGAAGAGGCAGCGATAAACGCTCTCCTTCCAGCTGCAAAGCATTTCACAAGAGTCGCAGAGGAAAAATAGTGGGATGGCGTAAAAAACAGAAGAATCGCACAGAGCATGGCCCGACCTGGGAGGGTCCAAACCCAGGAGAAGGCTGCAACTCCACCCATGTCGCACGCGCACGGCGCTGGTGGCAGAATTTTGCCCGTCGAACAGAACGACGTACCGGTGCCACAGCATTTAAGAAATTCAAAATGGGCTCACGCAGGGTCCGACCACCGATTGATGAGAATAACGATGAGTAGCTCCGCAACGGCAAACCTTTTCTACGGATACGTCTTCAATCAGGAGAGCGTTTATCCATGGTTGGATGAGGATGACTATGAAAAGAATGAGTCATTCACCGAGCGAGGCTGGGAGCCAAGGGACTACTACGCTCATTTTGCCCTGGACAAGACCGAGGATGAGGTTGATGAACTTAACGGTGCACAGGAGCGAGAGATTCAGGAAGGAATGCTTGTCGAAGTCTGCAGCTGGGGCTGTCTGTATGAGCAGCCATGTTATTACATCCGTCCTAAGGACAAAAAAGCAGAGTACAACTGCTGGTGGGATGGGCCACAGAAGATCTCCCCAGCTGAGATGATCGTCAATCCTGAGTGGGATGTCGCACTCAGGGGGTTCGCTGAGGCTATGAAGATTGACTTAAGGGGCCAAGAGCCAGCCTGGCATCTGGTTGCGAGCTACGGCTGATGGGCGGAAAACCACGAGTAAAGGCAGAACGCACCACTGAGGAGTACCGAGAAATCATCAGTGAGCTTGGGACGTGTGTCCTATGGGCCCTGAAATTTCTAGACGTCAAGGGTGAGGGAATAATGATGTCATCATCTGGCGAGGGCAAGGTGTGGACCGAGAAGTTCATGGATGCCCTCGATGGAATGGGTCACCGCCTGAATCGAGAAGCGTTCTATCGAATCAAAGATAGAAACAGGAAACGACCATAATGGGTGGTAAGCCACGAGTAAAGCCAGATCTGGAACTCGACGAGGTTGACGAGGATGGCCTCCTTGTAATCGAATCCATGGAAGTGGCTGGCAATGGAAACAGCAAATGTGCTGGTGTCATCTCCTCGTTCATTGGTGAAGCGATCGAGGTTAAGATTCATCGAAAAATCCATGGCAGAGACATTACGGCCATGGGTATTGATTCCATCAATTTCAATCGCATGGGCAGAGGTATGGCTGCCATGAAGCCAGGTGCGATCAAGCGGCTAGTCATTACAGTGAAGTACAAGGATAACGAATAGTGGACGCACGTATTCAATCTTCGCTGAGGAATAGCATCAATGCTTCATTCGTCTGGGAGGACGAGGACGGCGAGGACCATCATTGGACGCACCACATTCCAGCAGTACCCCGCGAGGGTGAGAGATTCACGATTAACTATGGGGATGGATCTGGCGATGCGGAGCCATCCATTCGTCTCGTCGTAGATGAAGTTAGCTGGGATTTCGACAACACACCCGGTGGAACCTATGTCCAAATCCATGCATCGCTAGCAAGGCGATAGCTTACTCCTCCTCATCAGGGAAACAGTTGTCGCACTCAGGGCCAATATCACAAGGCATGAGGCCGGGCCAATCAGCCAAAACTGCCTTTAGCGCCTGGAGCCTGGTGGGCGTGCACTTCTTCATCTCCTCCCACTCTTCATCCGTTTGGAACGGGTTCTTCTTGAACCACTTCGACTTGTAGTCCATTTCTTGCCAGTGCAGCCCAGTGGCTGTTGAGACGAAGCCCTTTGGGGCGTCGATCTCGAAACTTCCGTCCAAGTCCTTAATCTGGGCTGGGGCGATGAGTGCCTGGAGTTCTTCGAAGGTTATGGTCTTGCTCATAACAGGTAAACACCCCGGACCGGCCAGAATTTCAGAAGATTGACAATAAGAGAATATAATCAGAGGATTCAAGCTATGACCCCGCCCGATTGGCTACAGAGCCTCATGGACAACATCACTGGATGTTTTGAAACATCAGGTGAAATTGATTGGACATGGGAGGAGACGGATGGCGAGTACGAGATTAAGGTGTTTCCAGTGCTCATAGAGACTAAAGACGGATATGCGATCGACAGTGACATAAGGCTAGACATCGGAGATGCCCTAACCTACTTCGATCACAGCATAGTAAATGACGAGATACCAAGTGTGCAGTGGCACCTATCCGGCTCAGAGGAGGGTGCTTGTCACATCGAGGGCATGGTAGGTGGCATCGATGTCTGGCTATGGTTCTTAGAATCTCCACCGGAGGAGATTGCGGACGAAATCGTCAATGGTCCTCCACCAGAAGAAGACCCAGAAAATGATCCGGAGCTAAACCTCAACTAACCCATGTTTGAAGTAGTAATTGAAGAGTTCCCCGTAAGTGAGAGGAACGAATACCCGGAGCGGACGATCATGCGGCTTGAGAATGAGGAGGTCCACGTCGTCTATGAGTTTCTCAGGGATGGTATATGGGAAGTTTGGGAAGACATGGGATCTGCTGTCTCTGTCGGCGATTTCCTAGTCTTCGCTGGCCTACTTTCTAATCGAGACATCATTGAGCAGGCTGCTCAAAAAGTAAGCAAGTGAGCGAAACCATCAACCATAGATGTCCAAGTTGCGGTGCCAGCATACAGATAGTCGCATCCGTAGCCGTTTCCGATTGGCCCAAATATGTTCGCATCAATGCGACGACGATGCGCAGGGTTGATAGCGGATACTGGCGAGACAACGGTGCGTGGGGATGTGATGCTGAATGGGTAGACGGCAAACTAGTTGCAACCTCAAATAGCATAAAGGATATCAATGGCATTGAGCTGATACCGATCACACGCGAAGAGTGGGCAAGGGAAAACGGGGAATC
>Ga0210003_1000596_pt1 | contig 32510 bp, 21 predicted proteins | sample LantaG_FD_182804 | JGI IMG/M metagenome (GOLD analysis project Ga0210003, IMG submission 182804) | Deep subsurface microbial communities from Baltic Sea to uncover new lineages of life (NeLLi) - Landsort_02402 metaG (SPAdes) (version 2) | ecosystem: Environmental > Aquatic > Marine > Oceanic >... | reverse complement strand
AAAGTGCAAAGGACATGCACGACGAAGATGGTAATCGTGCGTTTCTTTTCCCCGGCAAAATTCCCGGCTACGAGAAATATTTTCCCGACGTCGACCGGATCAATCCGAAATACTTCCGGAATATGGACAGGAAAATTGATTATCTCAATAGCCAGGGTTTTGTTCCGTTTATTGAGGTCTCCCGGCGTGACATAGGGCAGGGCTGGAAGAAATATTACGAATGGCCCCAATCTTATACGCGTTACATCCAGTACATCTGGAGCCGGTATCAAGCCAATATTTGCCTGTTCAGTCCAATCCATCTTGACTGGACAGGGTCGACCATACCGGCCGAGCAATGGAACATGGCGGCCAACCGGGTCATTGAGAAGTATGGGCATCCGCCCTTCGGGACACTGGCCGGGACGAACTCGAATCCTTCGACTCTGCAAAACTTCGGCCACACGGATAAGGCCAAATGGCTGACGTTCCATCAGATAGGCAACAGGCGTACTCATGATTTGTATCCGTTCCTGACCGAGATATTCAATGCCTCGCCGCCCGTGCCCGGCATCAATGGAGAACCTTATTACGCGGGGATGGAGGGGGCGGATGGCGAGACTGAGACATCCGATCTATATTGCCGCTCCGCAATGTACGGCAGCGTTTTATCCGGCGGATTGGGAGGGCACATCTACGGCGCCGGCGGATGGGACGGCGGAATGTGGGGCGGGAACGTCGAAGATGCCGCGGAGAATCATATCTGGGATGTCATCAAATGGCGATCCGCAGACCAAATGCGTCACCTGCGAACCTTTATTCTGTCCGAAGGCGTCAGGTACATGGATCTCGTGCCGAGCGAGAATCTAATCACGCCGAACAGATCGGGCGAAGCCAAGTCGTGCATCGGATGGTCTTATTGCGCCCGCAACGAAAAGAAGGATTTGTTTGTTATTTACTTTGAGAAGGACTGCCCTGAAGCGAACTTATCAGGCGCATTGTTCGGAGGCAAATACGAAGCCGTGTGGTTCAATCCGCGAACCGGTAGTTGGAGAGATGCAGGTGTTTTGAGTGCCAATTCCGTCGGCGTAATTGACCTGCCGAGCTTCCCCGGTAATTCCATCAAGTCTCGCAATGATTGGGCCATGAAGCTTACATTAAAAGACGCTCAATGAGCTAACGCGTTTGCGATGCCGGGTGCAGGTTGGCGGCATGGATGGATTATTTTTTCACCCACGTCAACCTTGCAATGCGAATTCCGTCTAAAGCGCCTTCGTTCAGGGCGGCAATGTAGTAGCGATCTTTGTAATAGATGATTTCCGGCGCCGATACGGGTAATGTGCAGACGAAATACCTGTGATCCTGGTTGATACCGAACATCGTCGGATCATTTGAATAATAGATGCTGGTCCGAGGGGCGTCTCTTTTTCGAATATCACCTTTGAATGGGCCATACGTTTGTGTTTTGAAAAGGTAGAAGTCACTATCGCCAAGCTTCACTACATGGGGACACTCCGACGAATACGCATTGGTGCCGGCCTGGCCTCCGAACGCAGCGACGCTGGACAGGCTCCAGTCTTTGAAGTCTTCGGTGGTTCGGACGTAGACCATTCCCTGCCGGTTCGGATAGGCGGTGTAGTAGGCGAACCATTTTCCTGCGTGAGACAGAAGTATTACATCACGAGTATTATTGCCGGGCCCCTCGGTGAACATACCTGTCTTGCCGTTGGCTTGAATAACGCGGGTGAAGTTCTTGCCGTCTTTGCTTGTGGCGTGACAAATGTTCACCCAGTCGCCGTAGAACATGTGGTATGTGTCGCCGGCTTTTACCACGTGCGGCGCCTGGAGGCCGCCGGGAGTTTCGCCCAGTGAAGGATCCGCTTCCATAGCGATGCCCATTGGCTTCCAATCGGTGTCTGTCAGGTTTTGCCCTTCCCAGCGATAAAAGAACCGGGTTTTGCCGTTTTTGCCGCCGGCGGTCGTACTGCGAATGCAGGACCATAGCTGCCATGATCCATCCGCCGCCTGCCAGATGGTAAAGTCGACCGGTTCCTGCCTCTCGGTGGCGTATTTATGGTCTATCGGATTACCCGCAACCTGCCACCACTCACCTTCAATTTGCGGCAATAATATTGACTCAGATGCGTTACCGCCATGTGCTACCATACCCAGGGCAAAAACGGATATGAGTATTCTCGATATATTTTTCATAACGTTCTCTCCAAACTGCCATGCCGGCAATTTTATCATATTTTCGCTAAAAAAACACCCCCAAAACAGGTTCGGGGGTGCTGCGGGCAGTTCTTTAATTAACGCATTTTCTGCTATATCAGGTTTATCGAGCCGCTGCTGGTTTGCATGTGCAGCTTTCCGTTTCCTTCGCCTATTGTTCCTTTGAGCTTCTTCTTGCTGATTTCTCCGCTTATCGTTATCGGCCGGCTGGTTCGTATTGAGCCGTAGCTGGTTGACAGATCGACCTGTCCGGCGAAGTATTGCGGTGCGGCGAAGTCGATACTCCCGTATGAAGTGACTAAGTCTGCAACGATTTCACTCGGCGTCGAATCCGAACAAGCGATATCGAGGTTGCCGCTGCCGGATTTGGCGGTAATGTCGTTTGTTGTAATCTGCCGGCAGGTGATACGTCCGTACGAGGTGGATAGATTGGTCGTATCCGCGGTGGAATTTGTCAGGCCGATGCTGCCGCTGCCCGAGTGCAATTTGATTGACTTGCCGGTAAGCTCGCCGGATACGATTGAACCATAGGATGTGTGTGCATCGCAATCGCCGAAAGAGGCATTCGAGAGCTTGATTTTACCGCTGCTGGTTTTAAGTTTGATATCTCCATCCGACATATCCGTGCAGGTGATAGAGCCGTAGGATGTCGTTAATTGCGCCGAGCCTTTAATAATATCAGCAGCAATTGAGCCGCTGCTGGATTTTACTGTCAAGTTGTCACCTGTAATGTTCCTGCAGTTGACGGAGCCGTAAGATGTATGCAGATTAACCGGGCCTTCGATATTTTTCGCTTCAATCGAGCCGCTGGAAGTTTTGCCGCTTGCGGTTCCTTCGATATTGGCAATCTCAATCGCACCGTATGAGCTGGAACATTCGATATTCGTCTGCTTCGGGACGGTTATATCGTAGCTGATGCTAATTGAGCTTCTGTTCTTTCTCGGCGGTTTTTCAGCTTTTACTGTCAGGGTATCACCGACTGTTTCAAGCTCTATTTTTACCTGTTCGGCTAATTGTTGCGCTTCCTCCTCGGTGGGAGCCCTCCCGCATATACTGGCAATGACGCTGCACTCGGTGACATCGCCGCCGGTAATTGTAATAGAACCGGAACTGGTTTCGACATAGAGTTTTGAGCCGGCGGTAATAGGTGCCTGCCGTTGAACAGTTATCTCGTGTTTTGCCTGGCCCCAGCCGCCGAACTGAATATCGCAGCCGGAGATAGTTACAAGCAGGCACATGCAGCAGCTTATAGCCTTGAACACCCTATGGCGCTTATTCATTTTCGGTCCTCTCGATTATGCTTTAGTATTTTCTATTATCTTATTCTTATCGAGCCGTTATGGGTCTCAAGATGGAGTTGGCCCTCGCCGGCCCCGATAGTGCCTTTTAAGCTGCTCTTGCTTATCTTTCCACTTACCGTTATCGGCAGATCGGTATTTATCGAACCGTTACTGGTCGATGCATCAACCCGGCCGGAATAACCGGGTGGAGTCTTTAACTCTATACCGCCATTGTGTGTCACGATTGATATGTCGCAGACGGATGGGGCGGTGTCGGTGTAATATGCCTTGATGCTGCCGTTATGGGATTTCAGTTGTGTGCTGCCTGAAATTTCTCTGCACGTGACCGAGCCGTTATGTGTGTTAAGGGTGGCCGTACCGGAAACCCTCTCGCTGGTCACTTTCCCGTTATGCGTCGTGGCGTCAAGCTTGCCGGTGATATCCGAAATTTCGACAGATCCATTGTGCGTAATAAGATCGAGGTCCGTCTTGTTCGGCAGTTTAACGTCGAGACTGACACTCACGGATTTGTTTATCAATTGGGTGGGTTTATCAATTTTGGTGATCAGGCGATTGCCGGAGGGGACAAGCGTCACTTTTACTTTTTCAGAAAGTTCCTTGGCTTCTTCGTCCGTTGCCGCTCGGGTGACAATAGTGGCTGTCATATTGCAATCGACAACCTCGGCGCCATTGATTGTGATTGAGCCGTTGTGGGTTTGGGCTTCGAATGCCGAGCCGGGCGACAGAGGCGCTGACAATTGAACGGATCGTTCGTATTGTGCCTGCATCGAGCAACCGCCGATGGAGATACAACCGGTAATAAACATAACCAGGCACAGTAAACATCCCAAAGATACCTTAGCGAAATAATGATTTTTCATTTTCACTCCTTTCAACTCGAATTTCTCTTGTTCGATTAGCTCACTTTTATAGCATTATTACTGGTCTATTAGACTTTGCCAATACAAAATATTGACTTTTCGTTAGCCCTTCTTCAAGTATATTCTTAATGCCTTTTGTGGATTAGTCGCGGGTTCTATGCAATTGGTTTCAAGAAATCTGTTTTTTTTGTTGATTTTGGCACTTTTGCCGATTTTACGGTTCATTAGCTGAAGTCGCTCACTATTTACCGGCAATTTAAGCCAAATCATACGGTTTTTTCCTCAATATCCACCTGTTTTTTGACGTAAATGCTTAATATTCTTGATTCTGAGAAGAATTTGCCGACATATATTTGACATAAAGGTGGCGAATTTAGTAAAAATAGGGTATTATGGGTCTATGGGTAATTGAAATATTCCGGAATGATGCTGGATTTCCCGGTCGAAATTAAGCAGAAAACAAATAAGACCGCCGAAGTTGTATGCTTCGGAGAAAATTCTTACATCAATAATTCATGGTTTGCTGTTTCAGGAGGATAGTAACGACAAGTGGCGAAAATATTTCTCATGTTGTTTAAATACAGGATGCAGCAAATATCAGTATCGTTATCGTTTGGTTTTATTTTTTAACTCTCAAAAAAGGAGGATTGTTATGTGCAAAAAATTGATTTGTTTGACTATTTTGGTTTTTGTGTTAAGCATGGTTCTTGCCGGCATAGCCAGCGCCGCGGATCCCAATCTTGTAGCCTGGTACCGGTTTGACGGTGACGCCACTGACAGCTCCGGCAATAACCTCCATGGCACGGAAATGGGTGGTCCGACCTATGAAGCCGGCGTTTTCGACCAGGCAATTAGCCTCGATGGTACTGACGACTATGTGGATTGTGGGGATCCTCCGGAGTTTGATATTACCGACCAGATAAGTTTCACTTACTGGATTAAGGTTGTCGCACTTGACAAGGAGTGGAATACTGTCTTCTCCAGAGGCGACGATTCCTGGAGGTCGTCGAGGGCGGGCTTGAACAGCTTCATGGAGTGCGGTATGAGAGGCACCTCCGGGGACTACCTCTTCGGGGTAACTCCGGTGGACGATGGCCAGTGGCACCATATTGCGGCATCATACGATGGCACGACTTTTTATGTGTATGCAGATGGCGAGCTGGACGCATCCGAACCTTCCACCGGACAGATCACTCTCAGCAACTATCCTCTCTTTATCGGAACCAATTCTCAAAATACAGACCGCTTCTGGAACGGTCTCATTGACGATGTGATGATTTTCAACCGGGCATTAAGCCATGAAGAGATTCAGGCTATTATGCAGAGCAGTGCCGGTTCATATGCAATTGCTTCGAGCCCAAATCCTCCTGATGGTGCTCTGCATATGGATACATGGGTGACACTTTCCTGGAAGGCTGGAGATTTCGCGGCCTCGCACGATGTTTATATAGGCGAAAATTTCGACGATGTAAATGACGGCACCGGCGATACATTCCAAGGCAACCAGGGTTCATTGTATTTTGTCGCCGGCTTTCCCGGCTTTGCTTATCCGGACGGTCTTGTTAATGGCACGACCTACTACTGGCGAATCGATGAAGTTAATGATGCAGACCCGAATAGCCCGTGGAAGGGCAAGGTCTGGAGCTTCACGGTTCCACCCAAGTCAGCTTATTACCCTGCTCCGGTTGAAGGTGCCGAATCCGTCGACCTGAATGTAAAGCTTAGCTGGACTGCTGGTTTCGGCGCAAAATTACATACCGTATACTTCGGTGACAATTTTGACGAGGTGAATAATGCCACTGGCGGTATTCCTCAGGGAGTAACGAATTATACTCCCGATTCAGTGAAATTCGCTAAGACCTACTACTGGCGTGTCGATGAGTTCGATGGTGTCGGTACGTACAAAGGCGATGTCTGGAGCTTCACGACTCTGGGCGCCGTCAGTGGCCCGAACCCGGCTGATAGTGCTATAGATGTGAAGCCGTCAGTGATTCTTGGCTGGAATGCGGGAGCCGTAGCCGCTTCGCACGAGGTATATTTCGGCACGGATGCGGATGCCGTAAATAATGCAACGAAAAGCTCATCTGAGTACAAGGGGCCAAAGGCGCTCGGCGAAGAGAGCTATGATCCCGGCACACTCATGTTGAATACGGCGTACTATTGGCGGATCGATGAAGTCAACGCCGCCAGTACCGATAGTCCATGGGAAGGCAACGTCTGGAGCTTTACGACCGGCGATTTCTTTGTCATAGACGATTTCGAGGACTACGATACCGCCGACAATCAGATATGGTTTGCATGGCATGATGGGCTTGGCGCCGGCGCGCCGGGTACTCCCGGATACGTTCCCGGTAACGGTACTGGCTCGGCTGTAGGCGACGAAACGACAGCTTCATATACCGAGGAAACCATCGTCAATGGTGGCCTTCAGGCAATGCCGATTTCCTACGACAACAACAAGCAAGGCTCTTCCAAGTATTCGGAAGTGGAACTTACGTTGACAGGTCAGCGTAACTGGACCGAGGAAGGCGTTGCGAATTTGTCGCTGTGGTTCAGAGGCAATCCGGCATCCGTCGGCAGCTTCGTTGAAGGTCCGACCGGTACCTACACAATGACCGCCTCCGGCACGGATATCTGGGGCAATTCGGACGAGTTCCACTTTGCATATAAGACTCTTACCGGTGTCGGCTCGATGGTTGCAAAGGTCGAGAGCATCGATAACACCAATGGCTGGGCGAAGGCCGGCGTGATGATTCGAGAGAGCCTCAATCCGGGCTCTATTCATGCAACAATGGTCGTAACGCCTGCTAACGGTGTTTCCTTCCAGCGTCGTATCATCGCTGATGATGTCAGCACAAGCGCGAACTCAACGACACTCGCCGAAGCCGCACCGTACTGGATTAAGATCGAACGTGACATGGCCGGCAACTTTACGGCGTACAGTTCAGCCAACGGCTCAACGTGGCAGATTTTAGGCGCACCGGAGAACATTCAGATGGGCGCGAACGTCTATATCGGCTTGGCGCTGACCAGCCATGATGCGGCCCTGACTTGTCAGGCTGTATTCACCAATGTTACGACTACCGGGACGGTCAGCCCACAGTGGGCGAACCAGGATATCGGCATAGCCAGCAACGATACCGAACCTATGTATATAGCCGTTTCGAATAGTAACGGAGCGCCTGTGGTGGTAGTCAACGATGATCCTGCCGCGGCAACAATCAACATCTGGACTCCGTGGGTTATCCCGCTGCAGGTTCTTGCCGATCAGGGTATAGTCCTGACCGACGTGGACAGGATTGCGATTGGCCTTGGAACCAGGGGCAATACGACAATCCCCGGTGGTTCAGGCAAGATATTTATTGACGATATCCGATTGACTCAGCCGGCTCCGGAACCGCAACTTTAAGCTGGAGTTTAGATTGTCATAGCCTTTGAAAAGGCCGGATGATAACGGACAATGGATTGCTATCAAAACGGGGCCTATACCAGCTTTATTCGGTATAGGCCTCGGTGATTTTTTCAGTCATAATTAAGAGATTATCCTTGACGCGAAAGTGTTTAATCTGGTATAAATAGAATTGGCAGCTTCTGTGGATATTATGTTCTGCGACGAGTCAAATTTATATGGTCTATTTGAAATTCTTACTTCTTGATTAATAGCCCAGTTCGGGCATGAGAATGGAAGGAGGTGGCGTCAAATAGCAAAAACTCTTTGGTGGATGAGGGAAATTGCAGGGAGGATTACATGTCATTATCGATTACTTTGGTATGTAGCCAAAGCATGATTATCGGAACTATCTTGTAAGGAGGATTATTATGTGCAGAAAATTAGTATTATTGGTTTCTTTTGCCTTGGTGCTGAGCTTAGTTGGCAACGCACTGGCAGCTCTACCGGCCGGATGGACCAGCCAGGACGTCGGCACCCCCGAACCCGGTAGTGCCGATGAGAGCAACGGTACTTGGACCATTACCGGCAACGGCCACGACATCTGGGACGCTTCCGACAACTTCCATTATGCGTACTTGCCGTTAATCGGCGACGGTGAGATAACCGCCCGCGTTCTCGACAATGGTACTGGCTCGAATTCATGGTCTAAGGGAGGCGTGATGATTCGCGAAACGCTGGATGGCCCTTCCAAACACGCAATAATGGCATTAACCGGCAGCGAAGGCGGCGGCATATGCTTCCAGGGCCGTCCGAACACCAGCAGCACCTCCGTAGGTTTCTATGGTGATGTCACGGCGGCACCGCCTTATTGGGTTAAACTGGTCCGCGAAGGCGACATGTTTACAGGTTACTCTTCGGCTGATGGTGTTGATTGGGTGCAATTCACGGACGCATCGCCGGACGGTGCTATGACGAACCCGATGGAACTCTCGATGCCTGAGCAGGTTTACATCGGCATGGCCGTATCATCGCACGCGGCAGGTGAATTACGCACCTGGACATTCGACAATGTGACAGTCGGACTTCCGGTTATTGCCTATATGCCCAGTCCTGCTGATGGTGCTTTAAATGCGGACACATGGGCCAGTATGAGCTGGAGGGCTGGGCATACCGCTGTCTCACATGATTTGTACTTCGGTGAGAATGCTGCCGATGTGGAGGCCGGCACAGGCGATACGTTCCAGGGCAACCAGACCGATGCGTACTTTGTAGTTGGCTTCCCCGGATTTCCTTATCCGGATGGTCTTGTTCCGGGAACTACTTACTACTGGCGAATCGATGAGGTTGAAGCCGACGGTACTACGAAATACACAGGTTACGTCTGGAGCTTTACAGTTCCACCAAAGACTGCTTATGACCCGGCTCCGGCCGAAGGTGCCGAGTTTGTGCCTGTAGATGCAACACTTACCTGGACGACAGGTTTCGGCGCGAAACTGCATACAGTGTACATCGGCGAAGATTTTGGCACTGTTAATGATGCCGTCGGCGGGTTGCCGACGGGAGTTGCGAGCTATACTCCCAAATCACTAAAATTAGCTAAGACGTATTACTGGCGTGTCGATGAGTTCGATGGCGTCGCTACGTATAAAGGTGATGTCTGGAGCTTCACTACTCTGGGTGCCGTCACCGGCCCGAATCCGGCCGACGGTGCTGTGGATGTGAAGCCGTCAGCACTTCTTACCTGGGTTGCCGGAGCCGTCGCCGCTTCGCACGAGGTGTACTTAGGTACGGATGCAGACGCCGTGGCCAATGCTGCGAAAACCTCGCCCGAATATAAGGGGCCAAAGGCGCTCGGCGAAGAGAGCTATGATCCCGGCACACTCATGTTGAATACGGCTTACTTCTGGCGGATCGATGAGGTCAACGCCGCCAGTACCGATAGTCCATGGGCAGGCAACGTCTGGAGCTTTACGACCGGCGACTTCTTTGTCATCGATGACTTCGAGGACTACGATGCCGCCGACAACCAGATATGGTTCTCCTGGCACGATGGGCTTGGCGCCGGCGCGCCGGGTACTCCCGGTTACATTCCTGGTAACGGTACCGGCGCTGCTGTCGGCGATGAAACCACTGCCTCTTATACCGAGGAAACCATCATTCGCCCAGGTGGCCTTCAGTCGATGCCGATTTCCTACGACAACAATAAGCAGGGCTTGGCAATGTATTCGGAAACGGAGCTGACGCTGACAGACCAGCGAGACTGGACCGAGGAAGGCGTTAAGATGTTGTCGCTGTGGTTCAGGGGCTTTTCGGGATCCGTCGGCAGCTTTGTCGAGGGTCCAACCGGTACCTACACGATGACCGGCTCCGGCGCAGATATCTGGAATAATGGGCCCGGAGCAGGCGAGTATTACGATGAGTTCCACTTTGCCTATAAGATGCTCACCGGCGTCGGCTCGATGGTCGCGAAGGTCGAGAGTGTCGATAACACCAATGTCTGGGCAAAGGCCGGCGTAATGATTCGCGAAAGCCTCGATCCGGGCTCCGTGCACGCAACGATGGTCGTTACGCCCGCTCAGGGTGTTTCCTTCCAGCGCCGTACCTTCACCGGTGATGTCAGCAGCAACACGGACACAACTGGAATCGTCGCACCGTACTGGGTGAAGATCCAGCGTGACATGGCCGGCAACTTTACGGCGTACAGTTCAGCCAACGGCACGACGTGGACAATGCTGGGCACAGAGAACATCACGATGGGCGCGAATGTCTATATCGGCCTGGCGTTAACAAGCCATGATGCGGCCCTGACTTGTCAGGCCGTATTCACCAACGTTACGACCACCGGCTCGGTTGGACCGCAGTGGGCGAACCAGGATATCGGCATTACAAGCAACGCCGCTGAGCCGATTTATGTAGCCGTGTCCAACAGTGCCGGCACACCTGCGGTGGTAGTCAACGACGATCCGGCGGCGGCAACGACGGACACCTGGACCGAATGGGTTATTCCGCTGCAGACTTTGGCAGATCAGGGCATCAACCTGACCAACGTTGACAGGATTGCGATCGGCATTGGAACCCAGGGCAACATGACTGTTCCCGGCGGTTCGGGCAAGATATTCATTGACGATATCCGGCTGTATCAACCCGCCCCGGAACCGGAACCAGAGCTGCAACCTTAAGACGGAGTTTAGATTGTAATAGCCTTTAACAAGGCTGAATGATAACAGACAATGGATTGCAGTAATAAACAGGGCTCATGCCGACTTGATTCGGTATGGGCCCTTTCTAATTGGTTACTGCGTGACAAGTAGGTAGAGAATTTTCATTCCGTTTGATACCAATTGGAATTAGTTCCTGTACCTCACAGTCATTCTCGCGGCGGGGGGAATCCAGTTTTTGTTCCATCCCGGAGTCTTAGCAAAGAGTAAACCACCATTATCGAGCAATATTCCATCACTTCAAGCGCAAATATTAAATACAATTGGTATGAGAGGACAATTATTGAACAGATTCCTGTCTATTGACTTTGATTGTGTGTGGAATGACTCTTCAATTATTAGTTACTGGCTTTTGGGTTTTTTCCGGCAAAGGGATTGGTGCCGTGCGTTTGGGGCCGTCAGGTGTTGTGCTGTAATCGAATCCGAGTTTGGAAGGTAATTGACCGGCGGTTGTTTCGCTGCCGAGTAATTTGTCATGCTCATCCAGAAGGATTTCCATAGCGTCCCCTCGCTCGATAGCCCTTCTTATTGTTCTTATCGTTACTTGTGTTCCGCCCATAAGCCTGTTGATGCTCTTGTCTTCTATCTCAATCAATACGGAAGCTAATTGCTGTTTCTGAGTTTCGTTCAAAGTATCCTTGCCTTTAATATACCGCTGAATAGCATAAGAATATAACTGCGCAAAACGCTGAGCTATCGCGGTATTGTTGAGGCTTGTTGTTGGTATTATCGCAGCCGGATCCTGTGAAGATATAGGTATTTTACTTTCGAGCAATTTTAATAATATATTATCATAGAATTCATGCTTTACTGTCCAGTCGGCGTATCTCTTGATTCGTTCATCAGCTACTTGAAGCAGCAATTCCTCACCCTCCGGGATGTTCACATTAGCGGCAAATCTTGCTATATGAACTATTATTTCGGCTTTGCTGGTCTCAACTACCTCTTTAAGCTGCCCTGCGATGGTCCTGGCAAGTTGAGGATTTGTTGTTGCCCCTGAGTTGAGTTGTTCTATTATGGCAGGATTAGTAAGACTATGGACCGCCCAGTATCGAATAACCATATTCTGATCTTTTAGCTTCGCCATAGCTAAATCTGACAGCCGCAAGTCTTCCATGCCGTCTATCAAAATCAGCAGACTAATGGTTACGTTGGTTTTTCGATCTTCCTGCCTTAATGTTTGAGCCTGCTCAAAACCTGCCTGGATTTGTTTATAAGCTGATTCGGAGTACTGTTGAGCGTATTGGCTCTGGGAACTCTTCCTGCTAAGGATGACTGTGCGAAGCTGTGCTATGGACGTAAAATCCTTCGTTTTGACTAATTCCTGCACTCCCTGAGAAAGAAAATCGTCAATGATTTTTTTGTCCTGATCATCAATTACGCCTTTTTTCAGCACATTATCAATATCTCTCGTATTGACTGCAATCGCGTTTGAATCGATTGCTAAGACAAAAAATACAGCAAGAATAGTCAAAAACGCCCATTTTGTTTTCATTTTGCACACACCCTAAAAAATCGCTGGTATAGAATTAGACAATTCCCAGTTTATATCTGCATTCAACATTATCCACTTTAACTTTAAAACCAGCTTTTGTCAAGCGAATTCAGGGGTGGGATGAAAAGTCTATTTGTTTGTCATTTGCCTCTTTAATCTTAACTTTCCGATAAAAGCTGGTAAAATTCAAGTAATATGAAAGAAAAGTCGCTACTACCTGTTTTTTCTGTTGTCGGAGTATGATGATGTCCGAGCCGGCTCCAAAACTTATACGGACCGATCCTTTTCGCCTGCATATGGAACGCCATGGCAAGATGGTGACTGACGCGACCATTTTCGCATCGAGAGCTGTCAAGCTTGAGCCTGGTGCCGTCCGTCAGCTCTGCGATGCCGCTTCTTTGCCGCCGGCAAGAAAAGTCCTGGCTACAGCCGATATCCACGTCGGCTTCGGCGTCCCTATCGGGGCCGTGCTGGGGCTGCAAGATGCAATTATGCCCCCAGCGGTCGGGTACGATATTAATTGCGGCATGAGGCTGCTGCATACGCCATTTTCTAAAGGCGAAATCAACGCCGAAAAAATCGCTGCCGATATTGCCCGTGATATCCCGCTTGGCGAGGGCAGGGAAAATTTGCAGTTGGACAAAGCAGGAATAGAAGCCGTTATTAACCAGGGAGTTGCTGCCGTGCCGGCCCTCGCACAACGGAGCGGCCACCGGGCCTGGGAAGCCTTCGACCCGGATCAATTTTCTGATGACCTCCAGAGAATCGAGGAGAACGGTCATCTGCCCGCCAATCCCGGCGCGGTCCCGAAGGCTGCGATTCAAAAGGGACGTAACCAGCTCGGCACGCTCGGGGGTGGAAACCACTTCATTGAAATTCAATACGTTCAGGAAATCTTTGATGCCGCCTTAGCAAAGACTTTTGGCATTTTCAAAGATCAGATCGTTGTGATGATACACTCGGGCTCTCGCCGGTTCGGATACGAAATTGCCGACCAGTATATGAATGTCGCCGCCGCCAGGCCTGAAAATGCCGACCGGCCCAAAATGCTCTCGTATCTGCCAACCAACAGCAGTGCCGGCAAAAACTATATCGCCGCAATGGCCGCCGCCGCCAACTTCGGATTTACCAATCGTCACATTATGGCCCTGCTCGTCAGGCGCTGTTTCAACAGAATGTTCGGCCCGACAGCGCTAAAGCTTATCTATGATGTTACCCACAATATGGCCAAACTCGAAAAGCACGGCGGCAGCGAACTTTGGGTCCACCGCAAAGGAGCGACTCGTGCGTTCGGACCGCAACGTATGACTGGGAGCTATTTCGCACAAACGGGCCAGCCGATTATTACCCCCGGCTCGATGGGTACGGCGAGTTTTCTGCTCGTTGGAACCGGTGATTCCGCAGAGTCTCTCTGTTCGGTCAACCACGGCGCGGGCAGGGTGATGAGTCGAACCGCCGCTCGCGGAAAATCCCGCGGAGGCAGGATTGTCACGCCCGCTTTGATTAGCGATGAGCAATTCAAACGCAGCATGGCGGGCGTAAAGCTCATCGCCGGCGACAGGAGCAAAATAAAAGAAGAAGCCCCGGGCGCCTACAAAGACATAGACGAGATCGTTCGAATCGTCGTCGAGTGCGGCTGGGCGAAAGCCGTAGCCCGAATGGTCCCCTTAGCCGTCCTGAAAGGCTGAGAACTTCGAGCTTCCGGCCAAATGGCCGGCGATTGGCTAACCCTAATTATTCCCTAATCACTTGCTCGGCGATATGGCTTGAACTGTGACCGACCAGTCTGAGCGGGCTGGGGCTTTGAAAATTTGGCCTGTCTCGGTTTTTAGGTCGTTAAGTTCGATCTCTTTATAATCGCAGCAGGTATCCACAGATGTTCCCTTAATTGCCCCTCGCAGTTCGCTGAGGTCCATTTTAATTGATATGCTATTTTCCTTATAGAAAATAAGCAGCTTGCCGGGGACCTTGAGGCATACGCCATCCGTCAGGCTATTGTCACGTACCAATTCTTTTTGGAATCGGTTCTTCCAAAATCGTGACCAGGTAAGGATCTGGTTTTTATTGGGATATGGATGCGACATTCCATCCGGACGAGGATTCAAAAGGTTACCCCAGATGTTTGCCGCTCCGCCGGCCATTGTCGAATGCCACAGTCCACGGCGGGTCATATCGAAATCATAATCCTTCTCCGGATAAACGTTCGTACGGACCCGGAAGCGATCCTCCAGAAATGTTGGCTTATCAGGGTATTGGTCTATGGCCTTGGCATACATATCGTAGTCGGGGCGATGCTGCTGATAAGAAGAATAATCTAAACCGTTATATATCTGGGTCAAGTCGGGTGCTCGCCCGCCAAGGAAATGAAACCAGCCAAGGTGGCGGTGCATGTATTCATGCCACGTGCTCAGCTCACTTTGATTCACCCATTCCTGCAGGTCGAAACCGTAGCACATCGACCAGCCGGGCAGCGGCCCGAGTCGGGCGCAGATATAACGCTGCAGCCGGCGGTCTACTTCACCGTTAATGCCCCATTTCTTCGGCGTCATTCTCCGTTGTTCATCTCCCCATGCCCAGATGTGCACGACACCGCCTGCCGAATGGACCTTCCGTATCAATAATTCAAGCGCCTCAAATGTTCGTGGATCGGGATTCGGAGAGGCCGATGAGATTTCATTGGAACGGAGCTTGTCAAGGTCGAACCAGCGGCAGAGAACACCGATGTGAAAGCCGTTGAATCCATGCTCGATGAAGAAGTTGCTGATATCGGCATCGATGCGGTCGGGATTCCGGTAGAACGTTGGCGGGTCACAGTACATCACATATTGCGGTACAAAAGCCTGTTCAATTCCGAGCCTTCCCCACTTGCTGCCATAGTTCGTTATAAAACCGGGAATACCAGGATTGGGATGGACCTCGATCTGTCCTTTCAAGCCATTCAACTCAGGATCGGCGCTTTCGGTGGTGAAGCTCCACCGGCCTGTCTGTGTCCCTGTGAATCGCAATTTCCAGGTGTTACTACCATTGTAGAAAAGTTCTGTCTGGATCTTCTGACCGGTAGGTGTATGAGTGAAGGCGGCTTTTGTCAGGAGGTCAAATGGATTGCCGGAGTAACTTGGGTTTCGGAATGTCCACGTCACCGGCTCCCAGAGCTTAGCCGCACTTCTCGGCAAAGCCAAAACGGGCGTAAATAACATATAAAGAATAACGAGCCGGAAAAAACGTAATTTGGGGCTTCGTGTGAAAGTTTGTTGCTGCGAACCGCTTCCGTTGTGCATAAGTGTTCCTTTCTGTCGTCCTGTTCTAATTATTATTTTTATAGGGACTATTTTAGTCGTATTTTAGTAGGATGCACCTTATTTATTACTGGTCGGCCACGAGGCAGAGGCTGGAGTTGTCGGCCCAGAAGCGTCTCCAGCTTGGCTACGAACTTGTCACTGCCTAATGGATAGGGTGTGTCCTTATTTTAAAAGCAGGTTTTCGTGAAATTCAGACGGAATCAACAATGCTGTCAGTGCAGGGCGTTTCTTGGCAGGTAGAAGCGGCCGGGGCCGATGTCGTCGGGATACGGTTCGCCTATTTCTGGCTTCCATATGACCCTCATAGCCAATGTATCTGAGGCCGAATAAGTTTCTACATGCCCGTCCGTGTAGCCGGCGTGCAGCTTGACCTCGGGCGCATCCGATCCGGCAACGTCTTCGCGGGACCAATACGCCGAGGAGAGCAGCGTCCCTTCCGTGATTGATGCTCCGGCGAACTTCTCGCAACTGCCGTAAGAGTTAGGGCTTCGAAAATGGTCGTAGCCGAAGTAATCACTTACCAGCAGTTTACTCCAGTATCGGCCGGATGCAGAACTTCGCGGCCCCTTGAAAAGATAGTCTCTGTTTTCGAGATAACCCGTATAGTTCCAGTAAAAGCAATACGTCCCGCTCAAGGGGTCTTCCACGGGCGGGGTTTGGGGATTGTCCCACTCGTCGCCGGTATCCCAGGCGCTCTGAAGGTACTCATATTTTCGAGGTGCGTTGGGACAATACATCATGCCAGCATCATCGATATACGGCCGCAGGTAAGCGCTCATGGAACGATGCATACGGGGGCTGCGTGCGCGATAACCCGTCATCATCATCGGTTCCTGCCAGTTCCAAGTCGACTTGTCACCAATGGTGGCAACCGATTCCGGATACAGCTCGTTATTATCCGAAGCGAAAATGTTTACTCCGCTGACAATTCCACGCTGGTTGCCGATTCCGATGAGCGCTCGGGCCTGGCGCCTGACCTTGCCCAACACCGGCAGCAGAATGCCCATCAAAGCCGAGATTATGGCAATGACCACCAATAGCTCTATTAGCGTAAAAGCCTTTTCCTTGCGCATTACCTATCGCTCATTAAATAAGTTACTTTAATAATCCTTAAATCCTCTCATCCACGACGGCCAGTCTTCCGGCTGTATGCCGCCGGCTTTGGTCCAGGGGCCGGCAGTGTCATATTCGTCATCCCATTTCAATGTCCACAATTCTTTGAGCCCGACTCTCCTGACGGACCAATCCAGGAACAGGCTATTGACGTGCCCATTGTGTCTGTTTATGCAGAAGGTCTGCAGCCCACTGCCATCCCTCATTGGCGGTCTCGGGGTACTTCTATGCATGCCCATACGCTCGGGACTATCGAGAATCACCGGGATATTGGCCTGTCCCCTGGATAAAAAAGTGTCGATGCTCTTAGGGAATGCCGTGACGTTGAAGCCATAGCTACCGCGAAACGGCGGAGGGGGACTCGTAATTTTCCATGCTTCGAAGGTTGAGCCGCGGGCGAACTTTATTTCGAATGATCCGCCGAGATGACCACCGCCTGATCGGCCCGTTGCGGGACCCGGCCTGACTTTTACGGCCAGCGGACAACAGGCGATGCCCTTCGTCACGACCTTTTGGAAAACGCGAGGTCTGTTGGGATCTCCTTCCGGCACCCATGAGCCCCGAAAGAACCAGAGAACCGTTGAGCCACTCAGTATCGGAAGCCGTCCCTCGTTCTCGTCGGTGTACAGTGCCAATACCGTTCCCCACTGCTTGAGGTTTGCCTGGCAGACGGCCGCCCTGGCTTGCTTTCGGGCTCTTTGGAGCGCAGGCAGCAGGATCGCCATCAGCAGAGCGACGATGGCAATGACCACCAGCAGTTCAATTAGAGTGAATCCTCGGGGCGACTTTTTTCTCGCACTATATCTTCCGGACCGGCAGCCAATATATTTTGGCGCTGTTTCGCCGTACATTATTACTCCGCTTTCGCATATAACTCTCTTAGTATAGTATATATTGCTCAGTCAACTGTCAATAAAATCTCCAAGAGAAGCTACTGCTTATCTTACAGCTAATCAGTCGACAGTTCCTCAGGCCATGCATTCTCGTTGCCGAGCTGGTCGCGCGCCTTGACTCGGAAACGATGGCGCTGCCCCGTTCTGCCCACAAGAACGTCGTAATCTCGTGGGCTTTGCCATTCACTGCTGAAGCCGCCGGCTCCGGCGTTGGCTTCTCCCGGCTCGCCGTTTGAAGCCCACTGAGCCGGATCAGTTTCATATACAGGAATCAACCAGTTGAGCGGAGGAATACTGGCCTGGTAAGTTCCGCCGTAAGCTCCCATGTTAATGCGTAGATTTATGCCGTATTCGTTGTTTGGATCACGCGGCACGCTAATCGGCTCGTCGCCCAGCGGGCAAGCCGGATCGCCGGAATCTATGCATTGACTCGTAACATTATCGTAAGTCCAGGATTCATTCTGCATGTTCCATCGCCAGCCCTCACTTTTCAGGTGGTAATCGCCGCCTGCCGGATCGACGAACAGCGGATTGCCGCTTATATTGCCCGAGCCCGGAGCCTCGTCTTCAAGGCAACTATACTGGATATCGCACTGGAACAGGTCTCCGTCTTTGTTGTTGAACAAAATGCAATTACTAATGCCGGGATTCGAATTTTCATAAGCAGCTATGCCGAAATCGTTATCCCCGATTGTGACGTTGGAGATTGTTGGACTGCTTCCATAGTTGAGGGATATTGCCGTACTACAGGCTCTGATGATAAAGTTTTTTAGCACACTGTCCGGCCCTTCACCTGTATGGAAGGTTACGCCATCCACATCATCCCTAACTAAGCTTCCTGCTCGGCTGGTTCTCCAGGGAGCCTCAATCATGGCGGCGCCTTCGGTTCCGGCAATCATTATGGCCTTACCCATAAAATCGATCTGAGGATACACTCCCGGCCGGACGAGAACCGTCTGTCTGTCTTTTGCTATGTTAATGGCCTCCTGGATAGTGTCGAACGGATGGGCCTCTGTTCCATTTTCCTGAAGATCTTGATTCGTATTATAGATGGCTTGATTATCGACATATATTATACCCGGGAACTCATAAGCGCCCATGTCTACACGGTTATTGAATACGCGGAGATTGCCGTAAAGGTCAATATCGTTTGGCCCGGACACATAGTTCGGATCGCCCGAATCAATACAGGGTGACAATGGAGCGAGCCGCAAGTTGTCGTCTTCGGTACCGGGGATGTTGTCGGGGCCGTCCGGGTCCGCGAAAATCGGGTCGGCGTCAATATTGCCTGTGCCGAGCCAGCCGCCATTAATGTTACTGTAGGAAATATTAATTATTGAGTTGTCGTTATTCCATATTTCATTGCTGTCATCCCAAAGAATGCAGTCGATGAGCCCGACAGTGCTCTCGTACCGCTGACTTGAAGAGTTGAAAGCAAAGGTAGTTCCATTCCGAGCCGAGTTTCCCGTGAAAGTACAGTTGGTGAAAGTTAACTCGCTGCTGTTGTTGTACATTGCGCCGCCGTAAGCGTTCGCCCTGTTTGCGATGATAATGCAGTTGTTCAGGCTCAGGTGATTATTGTCCATATTGCACATAGCGCCTCCGTAATCATACCCCGCGTTCGAGATGAACTTGCAGTTGGTTAAATTCAGGTTGCTGTCATCGTTGAACATTCCGCCGCCGTAGCGCCCCGAGTTTTCACTGAATGAGCAGTCGGTAAGGTTCAGGTCGCTTTTATCAAAGCATATCCCGCCGCCGCTATAGCCTGCCGAGTTGTTGCTGAATATGCAATTAGACAGGCTTGAGTTGACAACATAGCAAAAAATCCCACCACCCCGTCCTGCCCAGTTTCTCATGAAAGAACAGTTATTAATTATTAAGTTGTTCCCACTGTTGTATGTCCCACCACCCATATCATTTGCCCGGTTATCGATGAATGTGCAGTTAGTAATTATTAAGCTGCCCCCACTGCTGTTTATCCCGCCACCGGTCGAATTTGATATGTTATCGATGAAAGTGCAGTTGTTCAGATTTATGTCGCCGCGATAATTATATATCCCGCCGCCATCAGCCCCGGCAGAGTTTTGCGTGAAAGTGCAATTAACAAGTATCAGGCTACTGTAGTAGTTGTAAATCCCGCCGCCATAATACTTTGCCGAATTCTTGCTGAACGTGCAATTGATAATCTGCGGCGAGCCGTATTCATTGATCAGCCCTCCCCCGTTACGATTGGTGAATATGTCGGCATTTCCGCCGGTAATTGTGAATCCGTCAAGGATGGTGGTTTCGTCGGTCCAGTTGCCGGTCACGATCTGGTAGCTGTTCTCTGTTCTGCCGGCTTCACCAACAGGATCATCGGGGCTGTTAACATCGTTATCACCCAAATCGCCGCTTAGAATGGTTTCATACAGGTCGATATCCCGTGCATCGGGATCGACCTCTCCGACGCCCGCATAGCCGCCAAAAATAGAAACGCCGTTGATAAGTTGGAATGATTCGTTGCGGTCTCCCAGAATCCTTGCTGCCCCCTCGTCGGGTTTGTAAATACCTTGTGCGACGAGGATATCGACAGGTTTTTCAGCAGTGTTCGCATCGGCCAGGGCATCCTGCAGGTAATTATATGCATCAGCCCAGCTTGAGCCGTCATTAGCGCCGGCCGCACCAGTCTCGACGTAGATGATTTTCGCTTCACAGGGTGTGCATATTATCAGTGATAGCAGAAAAATCGAGGCAGTAAGCGTAATTTTAAGATTCTCACCTCGCATTTTCGAATCTCCTAAAAAGAGCAACTGCTCTCTATTAAGGACGGTACAGAGTTATTTTAATCTTAGGCGAGATACTTACTTCGCCTTCGTTATCCGTGGCCTCTGCCCAGACTGTCCAGGTAGCGTCAGTAATATCTCCCGGCCAGGTGTATTCACGTTGCCAGTCGTCTGTCTCTTCACGGTCATTAAGAGTGTGACCTGTAGAGTGGTTTTCGCTCTGGTAAAGAAGATTGAAAGAGACTTTGTCCACCTGACCATCAACATCGTTGACCTCAGCACGGAAAATCGTAGGACCAGGCCACGCGATCCGATCTCCATCCTGCGGTTCGATGAGCCTGATCGTCGGCGGCTTATTCATAAAGTCATCTCCCTGCATCATCCAATGTGAGATTAATATCGTGATGTCTTCGAAATCGACCACGCAGTCACCGTTAATGTCACCCGCTATTATGACATCACAAACAGGTTCGCCGAAATAGGATTTGCCGGCTTTCTCGCCGCCGCCGTAGGCTCCCATATTGACTCGTCCGCCGTTGGGGAATGGCTCGGTGCCGATAGGGCTATTCGGATCGCCGGCATCTATGCAGGGGCTTGTAACATTATCCTGTACCCATGTCTGGCTTTCCTGGTTCCAATGCCCGGCCTGGGAGTTCAGGTGATAGTCGCCATCCGTCCAGAAATCGTCAGCCGTATCCTCAGACGTACCGTTCGGATCCCAATAACCCGGCTTCACAAAGCAAGGTTCAACATCGATGTTCCCCTCACCGAACCAGCCTCCCTGGATATTACTGTAGCTTATTAATGGTTCGATATTCCGGAATTCTATCACCGATGAGCTTTCATCCCAAAATATACAATTTGTCACTTTGGTCATATTATCTACATACAATGAACCGCCGCCATCCCCAGCGGTATTGCCGCTGAAAGTGCAGTTTCGAATTGTTGTGTATTCGTTGAAGTAAGCATCTATTGCTCCTCCGCTTTCGCCTGCCATGTTGCCGGCAAAAAGACAGTTTGAAATAACAGCAAGCCTTGCTGAGATATCAATAGCACCCCCGTCACCCTCAGCGATATTACCTGAGAAAATACAATTGTCGGCGGCAAAATTCCCACCATGTACTGTCAAAGTACCATTACCTTCCGAGATATTCGCTCGAAATTCACAGTTGTTAAGTATAAAATTATCTCCAACATGGTTTATTGCAGGCCCCCAACCGCGAGCTATGTTGTGGACAAATAAGCAGTCTTTTAATGTTAGTTCATCTGCATGGCTATCTATCCCGACACCAACAGAACCCATATTATCACGAAATACACAACCGGTCAGCGATAGTCTCCCACCGAATGTGTGATTTATCCCATTACTTGAGTTGTTCGCAAATATACAGTTGGTTAATGTGACATTGCATTCACTCTGGCTGTATATTCCATCATTGTTGCGCTCGAATGTGCAGTTGGCCAGAATCAGGTTACTGTTATTGTGATTTCTTATTCCTTCATCAGAGTTGTTTATGAATCTGCAGTTAGTCAGTATGGGACTGCTTTCATAATTTTCCATTGTGCCATGTGAAGAGCAGTTATTGCTGAACGTACAATTAATCAGGTTCGGGCAACTGCCATTGCGGTTTACCAGGGCACTTGCGTTGCCCGAAGCCGCATTTCCAGTGAATACACAATTGACTATTGTTGGGCTGCCGGATTCGATGCCAATTCCGGCACCGCCTCTAACATCGCCCAGGCAACTACTAAATGAGTAACCTCCCGTTATCGTGAAACCATCAATGACAGCAGTTTCATCCGTGTAGCTGCCGATTAGTACATGTTTACTATTTTCATTTCTGGTAGGATCGCCGAATAAGTCACTGAGTTCTTCCGGCTCAATGTCATTGCCTTCGAGATCGCCGCTGAGTATGCTTTTGTATAAATCGACATCGCGCTGATCAGGATCGGATTCACCGAAGCCGGCGTAACCACCATAAATCGCTACGCCGGTTATAAGTCGGAATGTGGCACAATCATCACCGGGTGTGATTCCAGAGCCCAGATCGGGCTTGTAAATGCCTTGAGCCACACGGATTTCGACAGGCTTGTCCGCTGAACTTGCATCGGTCAAAGCATCCTGAAGGTAGAAGTAAGCGTTTTCCCAACCTGTTCCGTCATTAGCCTCGACGGCATCGTCGTCCACGTAGATGACCTTTTCTGTTGCAGCCGCGATTGACGCCACCAGCATAAACAGTACACACAGCAGCGATTTTGTATGACTTGCTTTTCCTCTCATTTCTCATCCCTTCAACGAAGACAATGAATCTTTATTGACACTATGGCCGATACCGCCGCAACACACTTCCACCATCAAGCAAGTCGTCAGTTTGCATCTTATCAACACCTGCCTGAAAAAGGATTTAACTCACATTAACCGAAGGCAGATTGTTGTTTAGTAATCACGGACTATAATCGCATCTTTACCTACAAGGTATCTGTCCGATCCTTCGACCTTGAGATTATAAACCTTCCCTACATACGGCATCGGTCTCCTGGTTACGCTAACAATCGCAATCGAGCCTTTTGGGGTTTGTAGTTTCATTCCTGCTTTGAGATTTTGCACGGCGACCCAGTCGTCCGATTCTGTCAAAAAGTAATGGCTTTCGGCCACGCCGATGCGATTGCCGCTTTGGAGCAGGATATCATGACATTCGAATGTGCCCTCATGCTCTTGCAGCTCCTGGATTTTACCCAGATACGGCAGCGGCAGCGACAAATTCTTTGTCGCAGCACTATCAATCCGGCCGACGCTCCGTCGTGGGGTGACGCTTGATATTGAAACAAGGGTTCCATCCATCCAGACTTCTGTCTCCGCAACGAAGCAAGCCCTGCCTTTTGGCGGTGGTCCTGGTATTGTGCTTGTTGTGAAATTCCATAGCACACCAGTTCTCGTGCCGTTGCTGTTGACTTCGTCGATACGCCAGAAGTACGTTGTGTCTCCACGCAACGGTCCGGGATCGAATTGCGTCGAGGTCTGATTACCCTTAAATTCACGACTAAAGCGATATTCCGGAAATTCCGGATAAACCGGATACTCCCCAAATCCAAAATAAACATCGTGCGATAAAGCGTATGTGCCAGGGATCCAGCTCAATACGACATCTGTGTCAACATCAACCGCTCCATCGGGGGGACTGGGATTGTAAGCCTGCCCCGGCATGCTTGTTTGCTCATATGGTGACAAGCTGGCCTGAGCTGTGCCTCCATAAGCACCAATATTGATTCGGTTGCCGTTTGGTATCGGTTCGTCCAGTGGGTCGGCGTTCAGGTCACCGCCATCGATACAGGGACTGGTTACAACGTCGAGAACCCAGATGTCATGCTCTGGCCAATACCGCCCTCGATTGGAACGCAGATGATAGTCACCATTATCCGGATCGACAAAGAGCGGATCGCCGTCGATATTGCCTTCGCCGGAACCTATGTCATTTATAAGACTGTTTCGTGCCCGGCATCCGAACAGATCGCTGTAGCTGTTGTTCCATGAAATAATATTGCTGATATTGGGATCTGAGCCGGCGGATGCTTCGATACCGTACATATTATCCACTATCGTCAGATTGCTGATAGTCGGGGAACTGCCGGAAATGAAGACTGCCATAAAGTTGTCTCTTATGACGAAATTTCTCAGAACACTGTCAGGACCTTCGCCACTGTAGAACGAGACTGCAAAATCTCCGGGATTATTGAGCACAGGTATTCCTGAAGTGCCTGTAGCAACACCCTGCACAATGATCGCTTTGCCCAAAAAGTTGATCTCTTCCTGGTACAGCCCCGGATAGACCAGAACGACGTCGCCATCCACGGCTGTGTCGATACCCTTTTGAATGGTTGCGAACGCCGTTCCCGGAGTTAATCCTCTGTTGTCATCATTTCCATGATCCGCATCGACGTAAAAGTAATTCCGAGCGAGAGTTCCTCCTCCAAACCCACCTTCTGTAAAGGTTGCTGCGCCTACTATCACTGCGAAAAACACCAAAATCGTCCGTCTTGTCATAACATTTGTTTTGTGAGCCATTATGCACCTTCCTTTCTGCTCTAAATTCCTTCTCAAAAGATGCAATTCACCAGCGATTGTTGATTAATTTTACAAGCCACAGTATGCCCGGAGGATTCTGCCGTAACTTTCGAGAACTTCCGACCCTCGGCGAGGCAAATTCGTTGCCGGGATTATCGATATTCTGCATATAGGAAAATTCCAGTTCGCCCTCAACGCCGTTACCTGCTGAGAACGTAATCTTCTCGATAACATCGGTTTCCATATCAATGGTATAGACCAGCCTGGTTTGCTCTTGCGTCAAAACAACTTCTGCTTTATCGCCGCCCGGCAAATATCTGGTTTCAAACCGAACCTGCTTTTCGGCCGCATCCCGGCGAACCGTATCGATCGTATGCAGCCCCATCCAGGGCCGCCCTAAGCCCTTGAAGAAACTCTCCGCTGGATATGTTGCCAATGCTTTTCCGTTTCCGTCGAAGACACACGCATAAGCACCGCTGTCTACAATTCTTATGCCGTTTGCGAGTTGCAAATTAAGCCATGGGCCGGATTGCCCGCTTGCGGCATATACAAACGGTAACCGCCCGGTTCCTGAGACTTGCTGCCCATTTACCATGCCGGTGATTCTGAAATACGACCAGCCGCGTTTGTGCATTTCGTCCCGATTGTCAACGATTCGCGAATTTTGCGGCCAGTCGAATTGGAAATATTCCTCATCCAGAATATTGAAGTGGCGGTCTGTTCTCCAGATGCTGTCGCCGTACTCATCGCTGCGTTTGCAGATTACAAGCAGCCCTTTTTTCGTGCTGGAAACACGTTCCATATCGGCCTGCGTGCCCTTAACCTGAGAAATGAACCGGCTCAAATCATCGCTGTCCGTTGGCAGTCTTGTTACAGACAGATCGGGATTGTACATCCGGAAATTGTTAATATAGATAGTGTTCTTGTCGTAGTAGTAGTTGGCATGTTGGTTTTGAAGGTTGCGGCAGAAAGAGTTTTGGCCGGAAGCGTTAAATTTCAGCAGTCGCATCATTACAGGTCTGTCGGGGCCTTCAGGAAAGAAATACCAGCATTGCTCCATCCCCTTCACTTCGGTGCGCCGCGGCGAATTAAAGGAAGTTTGTGCATTAATTCTTTCAGGCCCTATATCGATTTTGTTCGCCCCAAGCGTCACTACCAGAGCACCTCCGGCAATCGCGGCGGCGGTAGCCATCGAGACGACAGCGGTTTTGCTTGTTACCATTGCTGCCAGAGATGCTGCGGCACCAACCTTAAGTGTCGCTGAAGTTATCGATATGTTCGCTGCGGCAGCCTCGGTTGAAGCTGTGAGCTTTCCGAATAAAACCAAAGCGGTCAGAAGGTATCCCTTGCCGAGACCGTGACGGGACAGCTTTTTGGCCAGGGCCTTCTTTGCCCGATAGAATAATGATTGGGCGCCAAACTCCGTACATCCCATCAACCCCGCAATCTCCGAATACGGCATGTCCCTGTAGCATCGCATGGTCAATATGGCCCTGTGACGGGGTGATAATTCCCGCATCGATATAAGAACGATTTGTTTCAATTCGCGATTAACCATGTCGGCCAGGGCGCTTTGGCTTTCCCCTATTGCGACCTCACGGTCGATCTGAGAGAGAGAAATCGTTTTATGCCGCCACTGCCGGCCGTAGTGACTGCGAATCTTGTTGAAAGCAATGCCGTCCAGCCATGACCAGAACCGATCGGCCCTTTTAAGTTTGTCGAATACCTTAAACATTTCCAGAATGCTCTCCTGAACAATATCCTGCGTCAAATCTTCTCGTAACGTAAGACGAAGCACATATTCACGTAAATGTACTCTTGCCGCCTCAGCCAGGCGATTCAAACATTCCTTATCGCCAAGCTGTGCCTTCCTGACCAATTCAGCATGCTCTTCGTAGTTAATCATTGACTCCTATTAATAAGTTCAACCAAATAGCCAAACTTGGCGGGTTTTTTTAAATAATTTCGCTGATTTTCATCAAAGAAGGTTCTCCGAGACCGACATTTTAAGACCTGATATAGCTCGCCGGTACGCATATCCTCCATTATAACACAATCGGTCGTGATAAAAATATCTTTTTAGCAGTGGCTTGTATGCTTGCAATCGCCCATGCTGGTGCCATTACACAGGGTTGTTTTTTTCTCGCTCAACTCGGATAGTCCGGGTATATTATTGCGATGAGAATTATTGCCGGCTTAAAAAAAGGAATGAAGCTGCTCAGCCCTGAGACGCAGAGTTCCCGGCCGATTACCGACCGGGTTAAGGAGTCGCTTTTCAGCGTCCTTTACAAGTACGATTTGCCTGGCGGTGCGATTGTTGCCGATGTGTTCTCCGGCGTGGGTTCCATGGGATTGGAGGCATTGAGCAGGGGGGCGGAATTTGTAACGTTCGTCGAAAAGGACCCGAGGATTATTGCAATCCTGAATAAGAATATTGAAAGGGCGGGTTTTGCTAAAGAGTCAAAAGTCATAAGAGCGAACGCCTTTAAGGTTGGCGCAGTTGTTGACTCCGGCATGGAAAAATATGGTCTTGTTTTTGTTGATCCGCCTTATGCTGCGTCAATGAACGTTAAGCCCGACTCGCCTCTGGGCGGTTTGCTGGAATTGTTGGGCGAGCAGGTGACTGCCGACGGAATTGTCATTGTCAGGACCAGCGGGGATGTGGCTCTATTGGAACAGTACGGACAGTTTCAAATCGCCGAGCGGCGACAATGGGGTACGATGGCTGTAACCATACTTGAGAAAAGCAAATGACGAACAGGCAGGCGGCGATCAAAGTTATAAAGCGTTTGCAGCGAAGCGGATTTCAAGCCCTGCTGGCCGGCGGCTGCGTACGCGATATGCTGCTCCGACGACGCGCCAAGGACCATGATGTCGCTACGGATGCGCAGCCTAAGGATGTGATAAGATTATTCAAACGCACGCTAAAGGTCGGAGCAAAGTTCGGCGTAGTAATCGTCCTGATCGAAGGCCAGCAGGTGGAGGTCGCCACGTTCAGGACCGAGACCGGTTATGCCGACGGCAGGCATCCCGGTTCGGTCGAATTTACCACCGCCGCGGAAGATGCCGGCCGGCGTGACTTTACTATTAACGGCATGTTTTACAATCCCCTGGAAAAACAGGTGATCGATTATGTCGATGGGCAGACAGACCTTAAGCGCAGGATTGTGCGGACTATCGGCAGGCCTGCCGATCGCTTTGCCGAAGATTATCTGCGAATGCTGCGGGCGGTACGGTTCTCCACTCAGCTTGGTTTTAAGATAGAATCGTCAACATGGTCGGCCGTCTGCGGCAATTCGAAAAGAATCGCTAAAATAAGCGGTGAACGGATAGCGATGGAATTGGAGGGTATCCTCATTCACCCAAATCGCGCCGCCGGGGCGTCGATGCTGATAGAGAGCGGTTTGGCGAAGGTGATTTTCCCCGGCTTTGGGGGCGGGCAGGCAAAATCAGCGATTCGCGTTTTAGGCCAAATGCGAAAGAAAGTCGATTTTGCACTGGCGATGGCCTGTTTTTTTGCCGGCGGTGAGACGGGAATTGCCGTCCGAAGCTGTCGGATTCTCAAACTCAGCAGAAACCGAAACAAACACATAAAATTCTTATTGGCCAACAGAGGAAAACTGCTCGATAAGCAGATGTCTTTGGCTGATTTGAAGAAGCTTCTCGCCCAGCCGTATTTCTGGGACCTGTACGAACTGCAGCGTGCCATTCAAAAAGCCAAAGGTGATGGCAGGAAAAGCATTTCTGCGCTAATCACCTTGCGTAAGAGAATAAATGCTCTTGGTGACGTCGAGCTGCAACCCGAGCCGCTGCTAAACGGCCACGACCTGATTCGATTGGGCGCTGTGCCGGGGCCCGCCCTGGGACAACTGGCCGAGGAAATGTATATAGCCCAGCTCGAAGGCTCATTGCACACAGCCGAACAGGCCGGGCTATGGGCGAAAAAGTGGCTGCAAAAGCACTCGAACCACCGGTAATCTTTTCCGTGATTTCGCTCATTTAGTTCCGCAATGCGCAGTTGACAGGTATCTCATGATGTGATACTTTCTAATCGGCGAAATAATGATACGATGCTCCAACAACCCAGAAAAAGGTGTATTATCGTCGCAATTTGGATGAACCGTACAAATCAAGGTTCGACAGCGAGATTGCCGAGAGGCTCAAATCTGAGTTTCGAGGGCTGGACCTGTGGTAATGTGGATCCTGGACTCGAAGTTCAGTATGTGCCCTGATTACAGGAGAAAATTTGTATTCGGAACAGCTTTTTTGCCCTGACCAGGGCACAAACTCGACCGCCCAGGAAGGGGGCGAGGGAACATAACACGCAAAGATCAAACAGCTTAAATGGGACGTCATGCCCAAATAAAATATTGACATAAGGCAGACATTGTCATATACTTTGCAAAATGAAGGTTTTTCGCTGGGACAACGATAAGAACAAGTGGTTGATAAAACACCGAGGTGTTTGTTTTGAGCAGGTTGTTCTCTTGTTAGAAGCACAAGATGTTCTTGATCTGCTTGAGCATCCGAACAAGAAGAGCTATCCTGGGCAGAAAATCGCGATTGTTAGAATTGACAATTATGCGTATCTCGTTCCTTACGTACAGGATGGAGATGATATCTTCTTGAAAACCATAATCCCCAGTAGGAAGGCGACACGCGAATACCTAAGGGCAGATAAATGAAGAAAAAAAATGTGAATAACGAAGAGAAGGATATTTTGGATTCGTATGAACAGGATCAATGGAAACCTGCAAAGAATCGAAAGCGGGAAATCAAGAAACTTCAGCAGTACGCTCGAAACACACTCCAAAAGGACAAGAGGATCAACATTCGCATGTCTTCAACGGATTTGGATCGAGTCCGAGTGATTGCAACTCAACAAGGAATTCCCTATCAAACGCTGATATCCAGTATTATCCATAAATACGTGTCTGGATATTTGAAAGAGAGAGAAACGGCATAGCATACCACTGTTTGCGGATCAGTGGTGGCCTGAATTATAATGAGGCCTTTTACGCTTTTAATCAAACCGTCCGGTTCGGACTGCAATATTGACTGTTCGTACTGCTTCTATAAGGGCCGGGACGCTTCGGTCGGTACGGGCAAACAGCGAATGAGCGATGAGGTGCTGGAGAGACTTGTCGGAAATTATATGCAGTTGGGTTTTCCGGTTTCGGGTTTTGCCTGGCAGGGGGGTGAGCCTACGCTGATGGGCCTGGATTTATTCAGAAGGGCGGTGGAGTTACAGAAAAAATACGGCAGCCCCGGACAACAGGTTAGCAATACCCTTCAGACCAACGGAGTTTTGCTGGACGATGAATGGTGCCGGTTCTTTCGCGATAATAAATTTCTTCTCGGCATAAGTATCGACGGGCCAAAAGAATTTCACGACCGGTACCGAATCGATCATTCCGGCAAAGGAACGTTCGACAGGGTCATCAGGGGGATCAAAACCTGCCGGAAGCATGAGGTTCAATTTAGTGCCCTTGTTCTGCTGAATAATTACAATGTTGAGCGGCCGGATACTCTGTTCGAGTTCTGCATCGAGAATGACCTGACCTATTTGCAGTTTATCCCCTGTGTCGAGACTGACCCAGAGACAGGCAGCCCGGCGGAGTTTTCGATTACCCCCCGGCAGTACGGCGATTTCCTGTGCAGGCTTTTCGACCTCTGGTACGACTACGGCCCGGAAAAGCTGAACATTCGCGAATTCGACTCGTTGATAACCCACTATGTAATGGGCAAGCATACGATTTGCACGTATAGCAAACAATGCGCCGGCTTCGTCGTCATCGAGCATACGGGAGATGCCTTTTGCTGCGAGTTCTTCGTCGAGCCGCAGTGGCGATTGGGCAACATTCTTGAAACACCCCTGGAGAAACTCGCTGCCGATAGCAAAAAGCGAACCTTTGCCCGTGACAAGGAGAAGCTATGTAACAAATGCCTCGTTTGCAGGCACCTCGATATCTGCCGCGGCGGATGCATGAAAGACAGAACCCGCTGGAATGAGCAGGGCGGCGAACGAGAGAGCTATTTCTGCGAAAGCTACAGGCAGTTCTTCGATTATACGCTGCCGAGGTTTATGCAGATCGCGGCCGGCATAAAAAACGGTTCGGTAGGCAGGCACATCCGTTCGGCCGACAAGATCAGGCTGCGCATCGAGAAGTAGCGGCGAAAACAGACGATCGTGAGAAAAAACTGGCAAAAAAGGTTCCTTCCTGCTATCATTTCGCTTTGAAATTCAGGAGAAACCTGTGGTTGATCGAACTGGAATTTTCAAGTTATTGGTTGTGGCGTTTTTGGCCTGGGCTATCGGGCTAAATGGCGATGTTTTTGCCGCGCCGGCCGCACCTAAAACGGACAAGTCTTTCTACGTTGGTATCTGCACTCACTTCAGCCAGAACAAAGGAATCGTGGAGATGAATATCCGGAGCATGAAGAATGCCGGTATTGCCGCGATTCGTGATGAGGTCGGCTGGTCCGCTATCGAGAGGGAAAAGGGTAAGCTGGCAATGCCCGAGCGGTTCGATCAGTACGTTCGAAGCGCCGCTGAGGCAGGTCTTGATGTGATGCTGATTCTGGATTATTCCAATCGCTTTTACGATGACGGCGACCGTCCGTGTTCGGCTGAGGCTATTGAGGGATTCTGCCGGTACGCCGAGTTTGTGGTTCGGCATTTCGGTGAGGACGTCGCCTTCTACGAGATATGGAACGAATGGGATATTGGCATTGGCCTGAGGAGTCCCTACAACGTGGGCGGCTCTCCAGAAAACTACGTCGAGTTGCTCAAGGCCGTCTATCCCCGCATTAAATCTGCCAATCCGGATATTACTGTCATTGGCGGCGCATCGACCAGCGGGGGCGTCAAAAAAGGCTGGCTCGAAAAAATTATTCAGCAAGGGGCACTCGACTATTGCGATGCCGTGTCGATTCACAGCTATAATTACAGCAGCAAATTCCCCGAGCGTTCGCCCGAAGCGTGCTCGGACTGGATGACGGACGTTCAGAAAATACTCCGCAAGTATAACGATGATGTTGATGTTCCGTTCTATGTTACGGAGATGGGCTGGCCTACGCATGTCGGCAGAGCCGGTACCGAGCCTGAATTGTCCGCTTCGTATCTGGCCCGGCTGTATCTGCTCGCTCGCACATCAGCTTCTTTCCGCGGCTTGTGGTGGTACGACTTTCAGGATGACGGCTGGAAGCCCGATGTTAATGAGAACAATTTCGGCATTGTTCGCCCGGACCTGACTGCCAAGCCGGCGTATTATGTTTTAAGTGACATTTCCGATCTGACCGCCGGTGGTGAATTTGTCGATCACATGAAAACAGAAGACGATAATCTCCGTGTACTTCGGTTCAGGCACCAGGGGCACGATGTCTGGGCCTTGTGGTCTGCCGATGATAAGAGCCGCCAGGTGATTTTGCAGACGCCGAAGCCCTCCGGTTATGTGACTATTCATCAGTTAGGGCATAAGCCGTACCGAAGTGACTGGGCTTTCCGCGATTGGGTTGGCAGTAGAGGTGAGTTCGTTCCGAATAGACTCTCGGTCGTAGTCGGTTCCAGGCCGTTTCTGATAAGCGGTAATTTGACAGATGTATCGGTGGTTGAAACGATTCCAAGATAGAAGGATATGAACATGGTAAACTGCACGCGACGTAATTTCCTGAAAGCTGTGGGGCTTGGAACGGCAGCCCTGGGGATGCCTTCATCCATTTTTGCCGCCGACAAAAGCAAATCGAACGTTTTGTTTATAGCCGTGGACGACCTGCGCCCGCAACTCGGCTGCTACGGTCATAAACAGATGATTTCGCCCAATATCGACAGGCTTGCTTCGGACGGCGTCACTTTCCTTCGCTCCTATTGCCAGGTGCCCGTTTGCGGAGCATCTCGCGCCAGT
>Ga0210003_1000595_pt1 | contig 32550 bp, 31 predicted proteins | sample LantaG_FD_182804 | JGI IMG/M metagenome (GOLD analysis project Ga0210003, IMG submission 182804) | Deep subsurface microbial communities from Baltic Sea to uncover new lineages of life (NeLLi) - Landsort_02402 metaG (SPAdes) (version 2) | ecosystem: Environmental > Aquatic > Marine > Oceanic >... | reverse complement strand
TCCACGGCGAATTTGGGCTTGACGTTCATCGCCAACGCCTCGCGGCAGGCCAGGACCGCCTCGATACAACGCAGCAGCCGGTCCTGGGATGCGTGGGCGGCCAGTGCCGCCACCCGCTCCGTCATATCGGGGTGGCTGGCTGTCACCGCGCCGGCGCCCCCGGCCACCATGAGCGCGTCGCGGAAATAGGTGGCGAGATCAATCAGGGCACGATCCAGAGCATCCCGTGAAGCACGCGTCTGCCGCGACTTCTGGCGCTTCTCGAGTTCTTTGAGAGCTCCGGCCGAACCGCGCAGCGCGCCGGCCGCGCCTTTGCCGGTCCCCCCCGCACCCATCGCGATCCGCAGTTCCTCTGTTTCGGCCTCGTCGCGTCCGACGTTGACATCGCGCGCCTCACCCTCGGCGGTGGCAACAAGTTCCTCGACCGCCGCGTACGCCCGCGACGGCGTCACGGCGTCCCGGGCCAGGCCCAGTGCCCGGTTTCGGCGGTCCCGCGCCTCGGGATCCGTCGCCAGTCGGCGCGCCCGACCGACATGGCCGCCGCTGACCGCCGCCGCCCAGCGCGCTTCGCCCGGCGCGATCTCATCCTCATCCACCAATACCTCGGCAATCGCCTCGACCGTCGGCGTCACCAACGCAACATGTCGGCACCGCGAACGCAGCGTTATCGCGATGTCCTCCGGATCCACCGACGGCGCACACAGCAGGAACACCGTTGACGGCGGGGGTTCCTCCACCAACTTCAGCAGCGCATTAGCGGCTCGCTCAGTGAGCCGGTCCGCGTCTTCGATGATGACCACCCGGCACCGACCGGTACTCGGCCGCCGAGAAGCGGTCCCGATAATGCCGCGGATCTCCTCGACCCCGATCGACAGTCCCTGGGGAATGAAGCGCAGTAGGTCAGCATGGGTTCCCGCGATTGTGGTGGAGCAGGCTCGGCACTGCCCGCATCCGGGCATGCCGTCGGCGGTGCACTGCAGGGCGGCAGCGAAGCACAGCGCGGCGACTGATCGGCCCGAACCGGGTGGGCCGGTAAACAGCCAGGCGTGGGTCATTGCACTGGACGCCCGAGCGGAATCAGTCGGCGCCGCCATCGCGGCGGCCACCAACTCCGCCTCGACAGCGCCCTGACCTACCAACCGCGTGAACACCCCGGACATCGTGTGGCGAAGACTATCCCCGGACCATCCCCGCCGCATCCCTGCCGTCCGCAGTGCCCAGCCGCCGCCTAACGGTCCGGCGGCTCCCGCCTGACGGTGAGAGGGCTGTCGACGGCCCGCTACGGTGGGTTGGTGAACAGTGCGCCGATCAGGCGCGGACGAATCGGTGAATTCCTCCGCTGGGTGGCACGCACACCGTGGCCGGTGTTCGCCCTCGGCATGCTGCAGGCCAACATCATCGGAGCCCTGGTCGTGCTGGGATTCCTGCGGTTCGGCCTGCCGCCCGCCGAACGCATCCAACTGCTGGACCTACCGACGGTCAATTTGGTGGTTTTGATCGGCTACGTCTTAATCGCCATCGGGCTCGGCCTGTTCATCAGCCTGCGACTGCTGGCCCCGGTGCTGCACTGGCAACGGCGCGACACATTGGACGCGGACACGCCCAGCGGGGCCGCGGACACCGAACGTGCCCGCCTACGCGCTCTGCGCATGCCCCATTACCGATCAGTCATCACCATGTCGAGTTGGTTGATCGGCTCGGTGGTTCTCATCGCCGCTAGCTGGCCGGTTGCCAGCCGTTCGGTACCCGTGCTGGCCGCGGCCACGCTGCTGGGCGCGATCGCCGACACGATCATCGGCTATCTGCAGGCCGAACGAGTGTTGCGACCGGTCGCCGTGGCCGCGCTTCGGGGCGGGATACCCGAGGGTTTCCGCCGCCCGGGCTTGGTGCAGCGACTGGTGCTGACCTGGGTGCTGTCCACCGGGGTGCCGCTGGTGATGATTGTGCTGTCGATCGTCGCGACCAAGTTCTCGTTGCTGGAAGCCTCCGCAGACACCATGTTCGCACCGATCCTTCTCATGGCGATCGCGGCTCTGGTGATCGGCCTGGCCGGAAACATACTTTCGGCGATGGCCATCTCAGACCCGCTGCGGCAGCTACGTTGGGCGCTCGGCGAGGTGCAGCGTGGCAATTACAACGCTCATATGCAGATCTACGACGCGACCGAGTTAGGTTTGCTGCAGGCCGGCTTCAACGACATGGTCCGCGAACTCAGCGAGCGTCAACGCATGCGCGATCTGTTCGGTCGCTACGTCGGCGAGGACGTAGCGCGCCGGGCGCTGGAGCGCGGGACCGAACTGGGCGGCCAGGAGCGTGACGTCGCGGTACTTTTCGTCGATTTGGTGGGCTCGACCCGATTGGCCGCTACTCGTCCCCCGGCTGAAGTCGTCAGCCTGCTCAACGAGTTCTTCCGCGTAGTCGTCGAAACGGCCGGCGAACACGGCGGCTTCGTCAACAAATTCCTCGGCGACGCCGCGCTGTGCATCTTCGGAGCGCCACTGGAGCATCCGGACGCCGCGGGCGCTGCACTGGCCGCGGCCCGCGGCTTGCACGATGAACTGGTCGGGGTACTCGGCGAGGCAGAGTTCGGGATCGGAGTGTCGGCGGGACGCGCGATCGCCGGGCACATCGGCGCCTTGGCCCGGTTTGAATACACGGTGATCGGCGATCCGGTCAACGAGGCGGCCAGGTTGACCGAACTCGCCAAAACTGAGCACGACCATGTGTTGGCATCGGCGATCGCGGTCAGCAGGGCACTAGACGCCGAAGCCCTGTGCTGGCAGGTCGGCGAGATCGTCGACCTGCGCGGTCGCACGGCACCCACGCAGTTGGCGCGGCCGGTGAATCTGGTTCAGCCCGCCGCCTCAGGCGAACCCGCGGTCCCGATGCACGAAGGTGCCGTGGCGCCGTAGCAGCCCGCGACTCAGGCACCGCTGCCGGACGTCAGGCTTTCTTGGCGGCAGCTTTTTTAGCCGATGCCTTCTTGGTCGGCGCCTTCTTCCGGACGGTCTTCGTCGCGGTCCGCTTGACCGGCCCGCGGGCACGGCGGTCGGCTAGCAGTTCCGAGGCCCGCTCATCGGTGAGGGACGCCACGTCGTCGCCCTTGCGCAGGCTCGCGTTGGTCTCACCATCGGTCACGTAGGGGCCGAAGCGGCCATCCTTGATCACCATCGGCTGACCGGAACCGGCGTCGATGCCGAGTTCCCGCAGCGGCGGCGTGGCGGCGCCCTGGCGGCCGCGGCGCTTGGGCTCGGCGTAAATCTTCAGGGCCTCATCCATGGTGATCCCGAAGATCTGATCCTCACCTGCCAGCGAGCGGGAATCGTTGCCGCGCTTAAGGTAAGGCCCGTAACGGCCGTTCTGCGCGGTGATCTCCTCCCCGCTGGCCGGATCGACCCCGACCAGCCGGGGCAGCGACAACAACTTCAGGGCATCCTCAAGGGTCACCGTCTGCACGTCCATGGAAGAGAACAGCGACCCCGTGCGCGGCTTAGGACCGGTCGGCTTCTTGCCCTTCTTCGCCGTGACGCCGCCCTCCTCATCCGGCGGGGGTGGAAGCATCTCGGTGACGTACGGCCCGTATCGGCCGTCCCGGGCGACGATCTCGTGCCCGGTGTCCGGATCCAGACCGAGAACGCGGCCCTCCTGCGGAGTGGCGAAGAGGGTCTCAGCCACCTCCAGAGTCAGTTCGTCGGGAGTGATGTCCTCGCTGACGTTTGCGCGCTGTGGGGTGGGTTCACCGTCGTCGCCGGTCACCATCCGCTCCAGGTACGCCCCGTTCTTGCCGGGTCGCACATAGACGGCGCGGCCCTCGGCGTCGTCGAAGAGCCGGATGGAGTTGATCCCGCGGGCGTCGATACCCTCCAGGTTCACCCCGACGAGCTTCTTCAGTCCGCCGGCCCGTGCGATTGAATGCGGCACGCCGTGCTCGCCGCCGAAGTAAAAATTGTGCAGCCAGTTGGTGCGTTGCTCGTGACCGTTGGCAATCTCATCGAGCTCGTCCTCAAGGGCAGCGGTGAAGTCGAAGTCGACCAGCCGACTGAAATGCTGCTCGAGTAGACCGGTCACCGCGAACGCCACCCACGAGGGGACCAGGGCGGTGCCCTTTTTATATACATAGCCGCGGTCTTGAACGGTCTTGATGATGTTGGAATACGTTGAGGGACGGCCGATTCCAAGATCCTCCAGCGCCTTGATCAACGAGGCCTCGGTGAAACGTGCCGGCGGGTTGGTGGCGTGGCCGTCAGCAGTCAACCGGGTGGCGTCGACCCGCTGTCCCTGTCGGAGCTGGGGCAGGCGGCTCTCGGCGTCATCGGCTTCGCCGCCGGCGAGATCATCGACGGTTTCGACGTAGGCCTTCAAGAAGCCCGGGAAGGTGATGGTGCGCCCACTCGCGGTGAACGCCGCTGCCCGGCCGTCGACGGAATTGCCGGTAATTCGCAGGCTCAGCGTGGTGCCACGGGCATCAGCCATCTGCGAGGCGACCGTTCGCTGCCAGATCAACTCATAGAGGCGGTACCCGTCACCGTCGAGTTCGGCATGCAGGGCGCCGGGGGTGGCGAAAGTCTCACCCGCCGGGCGGATGGCCTCGTGTGCCTCCTGGGCGTTCTTGACCTTGCGGGTGTACTGACGCGGCGTCGGATGGACGTACTCATCCCCGTATAGCTGTCTCGCTTGATTGCGCGCCCCGTTGATCGCCGACTGCGACAGCGTCGTCGAGTCGGTCCGCATGTAGGTGATGTAGCCGTTCTCGTAGAGCCGCTGGGCCACGCTCATCGTGCGCTCTGCGCTGAACCTCAGCTTGCGCCCAGCCTCCTGCTGCAGGGTCGACGTCATGAACGGCGGGTACGGACGACGGGTGTAGGGCTTCTCCTCCACCGATGCGACGCTGAGCGCGGCACCCTGCAAGCCGGTTGCCAGCGCACCGGCCGCGGCCTCATCGAGCACCAGCACTTCGTCGGCCTTGCGCAACGCGCCTGAGGAGTCGAAGTCCCGCCCGGTGGCCACCCGCTTTCCGTCGACGGCTACCAACCGGGCGCTGAACCGCGGGGGGGCCGCAGCCGGGTCGGACACGCTGGCGTCCAATTCGGCCAGAATGTCCCAGTAGGACGCGCTGCGGAACGCCATCCGCTCCCGCTCACGCTGAACGATGATCCGGGTCGCGACGGACTGCACTCGTCCGGCCGACAGTCCGCGGCCGACCTTCTTCCACAGCACCGGGCTGACCTCGTAGCCGTAGAGCCGGTCCAGGATACGCCGGGTCTCCTGGGCATCGACGAGGTCGTTATCGAGCTCGCGGGGATCGGCGGCGGCGGCACGGATCGCCGATTCGGTGATTTCATGGAACACCATCCGGCGCACCGGGATCTTGGGTTTCAGGGTCTCCAGCAGATGCCAGGCAATGGCCTCACCCTCGCGGTCTCCGTCGGTGGCCAGGTACAGCTCGTCGACGTCCTTGAGCAGGCTTTTGAGTTCGGCTACGGTGGCTTTCTTGTCCGGGCTGATGACATAGAGCGGTTCGAAGTCGTGGTCGACGTCAACGCCGGTGCGGGCCCACGGCTCGGACTTGTACTTGGCCGGCACGTCGGCGGCATTCTTGGGGAGGTCACGGATGTGGCCGCGGGAGGATTCGACGATGTAGTTCGCACCCAGGTAGCCGGCGATTTTGCGCGCCTTGGTGGGCGACTCGACGATGACGAGCCGCCGGAGGTTGTCGCGGTGTCCGCTTCCGCGGTCGTCGTCAGCCAACTGCGCTTACGCTCCAATTCAGTCATGCCCGGTTATCCGGTCCGTGGACAATTTCGCACCCTTGGACCGCCAGAAGCAAACCGACCCCCGGACCGAACTCTCTCAGATTCGCGGCCAAGTCTCCAACGCCTCGGGGCCGTCGGGCGGCTCCCCAACGTTTTCCACCAGGCGTGACAGCCGCCGACGGCCGCCTATTCGCAAGGCCGGATGCGTGCCGCGGGTCCCGATCAAGGTTGGTGCGATACCCACCCGCATCAGGGCCGACGCCAACGGCGAATGGGTGTCGGGCGCGTGCGGATCCAGGCCGAGAAGATAGCGGTCCGCATCCGGGGTGCCAGCCGCCAACGTCCAGGCCCGCAACTCCCGGGGACCCGGCAGCCAGCGCGCCGGAACCGTCTTGACCGCGCCACGTGTCCAGTCGCCGGCAACAACGGCGAGTCGGGCGTCTACCGCCGTGCGCACCAGGGGGGTGCCCTCCTCAGTGCTGGTGACCTCGGCCTGAAGCCCCGCAGCGGCGATCATGTCGGCCAGCGCCGCGGCCCGCCAGACCGACTCGACGACCACCGAGATCCGGGCGCCGTTGCCGGCCGTCACCACCTGGCCGGCCGCCGCGAGCACCCCGGTGAGATCGGTGACCGCAGGGGGCACCGACTCGGCCGAGAAAAAGGACAGCTGACTCACAATTCGACAGTAGGGCAGCCGGTGGGACCTGCCGCTCTGCCTGGCCGCATCCGGCGATGCCGGAATCCGGAACCCACCGGCCCGGTGGACGAACGAAAGCACCCCCGCGGGGCCCGGTCTGCGGGTCCGCGGGGGTGATCGCTGGAGTAGGTATCGGTCAGACGGCGCGCACGCCGGTGGCCTGCGGACCCTTGGGGCTCTGCCCCACCTCGAACTCAACCTTCTGGTTCTCCTCCAGAGTGCGGAAGCCCGAACCTTGGATTTCCGTGTAGTGGACGAAAACATCGGCGGAGCCGTCCTCCGGAGCGATGAAGCCGAAGCCCTTCTCCGCGTTGAACCACTTCACAGTTCCCTGTGGCATTTTTCCTACATTCCTTCTTTTCCGGGAGCCATCTACCCATGTTCGACGTAGACCGGGCCGGTTGAGACCGCCATCCTTCGTGGCTTCGTCGGAACTCACCCGACCTACAGACCCTCGCAGGAACCGCGACCGCAACAACGATCCTGCGAAGCGCCAAACACGAACACAGAAGCTGCGACCGGGTTTATCCAATCACGTTCAGCGCGGATAGGACAGTCTCGGCGACAATTCGGTTCTGCAACGGTAGGCGGATCAGACGAGGGGCCCGAGATGGCAAGTTTTGGCAGCGAGTTGCTGGCCGCCGCGTGCGGCGATTCCGGCACCGCACCGACCACCTCGTTGCGCCACGTCGCCGAGATACCCCCGCGGCGCGCCCAGGTACGGGATTGGCCGTCATGGGCTTCGGCCGAGGTGCTGGCAGCTCTGCGCCATCGGGGAATCACCACCGCGTGGTCCCACCAAGTCGAGGCCGCCGAGTTGGCCCACGCCGGCCGTGACGTGGTGATCAGCACCGGCACCGCGTCGGGCAAGTCGCTGGCGTTCCAGTTGCCGATCATGGTGGCTCTCGCCGGTGATGCGCGGGCCCGAGCCCTCTACCTCTCCCCGACAAAGGCACTCGGCCACGACCAACTGCGCTCAGCGCACGAACTGAGTGCGGCGGTGGATGCACTGAGCGACGTCGCACCGAGTGCCTACGATGGTGATACCGGAACCGATGTTCGCCGCTTCGCGCGCGAACATTCGCGCTGGCTGTTCTCCAATCCAGACATGCTTCACCTGCTTTTGCGAAATCATGCCCGGTGGGCGGTCTTTCTTCGCGGTCTCCGCTACATCGTGGTCGACGAATGTCATTACTACCGGGGAATTTTCGGCTCGAACGTCGCGATGGTTCTGCGACGCCTTTTGCGGCTGTGTGACCGTTACGGCGCCCCTGGATCAGCTGGACCTACGGTGATCTTTGCCAGTGCCACCACCGCCGCACCGGGAGCGACCGCCGCCGAGTTGATCGGGCGGCCAGTCGCAGAGATCGTGGTCGACGGATCGCCCCAGGGTGCCCGGACGATCGCGCTGTGGGAGCCGGAGTTGCGGTCCGATCTGCGCGGCGAGAACGGCGCACCGGTCCGCCGTTCCGCCGGCGCGGAAGCCGCTCGAATGATGGCCGATCTGGTGGTGCAGGGCGCACGGACATTGACCTTCGTGCGGTCCCGGCGAGGAGCTGAACTGACCGCACTGGCGGCCCGCGCGCGCCTGCAGGACATCGCACCGCAGCTGCGGGACACGGTGACTTCCTACCGCGCCGGCTACCTCGCCGAAGACCGTCGGGCGATCGAGGCAGCCCTGGCCGGTGGGGAGCTGCGCGGGCTGGCCACCACCAACGCACTGGAACTCGGTATCGACATCGCCGGGCTGGACGCAGTTCTGCTGGCCGGATTCCCGGGAACGGTGACCTCGTTCTGGCAACAGGCGGGCCGTTGCGGCCGCCGCGGCCAGGGGGCGCTGGTGGTGCTGGTGGCCCGGGATGATCCATTGGACACCTACCTGGTCCACCACCCCGAGGCGTTACTCGGCAAGCCAGTCGAGCGGGTGGTAATAGATCCGAGGAACCCCTATGTCGTTGGCCCGCAACTGCTGTGTGCGGCAACCGAAATGCCCATCACCGACCAGGAGGTGCACGGCTGGAGGGCCGAACAGGTCGTCGAGGCCCTGGTAACGGACGGACTGTTGCGCCGTCGTGCCGGCGGGTACTTTCCGGCCGCCGGTCGAGATCCGCATGACGGGGTGGACATCCGTGGGACCGCCGGTGGCAGCGTCGCGATCGTCGAATCAGGCACCGGCCGGATGCTGGGCAGTGCCGAGGCCGGCCGGGCCCCGGCGACGGTGCATCCCGGGGCGGTCTACCTGCACCAGGGCGAGAGCTACCTGGTTGACTCCCTCGATCTCGAGGATCGGGTGGCCTTCGTCCACGCCGAGGATCCGGGGTATACGACCTACCCCAGGGAGATCACCGACATCACCGTCACGGCGACCGGCGAACGCCGCGACCACGGCGCGGTGACACTGGGACTGGTTCCGGTTTCGGTCACTCACCAGGTCATCGGTTTTCTTCGCCGCCGACCGTCGGGCGAGGTGATCGACTTCGTCGAACTGGATCTGCCCGAGCAGACCCTCGCCACCGTCGCGGTGATGTACACCATTGCCCCGGAAGCGCTGGTGGACAGCGGGATCGAGGCACCACGGATTCCGGGATCGCTGCACGCTGCCGAGCACGCCGCGATCGGACTGCTACCCCTGGTCGCGAGTTGCGACCGGGGCGATATCGGCGGAGTATCCACGGCGTCCGGCGAGCAGGGACGGCCGACAGTGTTCGTCTACGACGGTCATTCCGGTGGCGCAGGCTTCGCCGAACGTGGTTTCCGTCAGGCCGGCGTCTGGCTGCGGGCGACACTCATGGCGATCGAGGCCTGCGAGTGCCCGCGGGGATGCCCGTCGTGCGTGCAGTCACCTAAGTGTGGAAACGGAAACGACCCTTTGGACAAAGCGGGGGCGATTGTGGTGCTGCAGTCAGTGCTGGCCCGCTTACCTGCCGACCAGCACTGACCGGTCCAGCAGTGGCCGGGCCTCCGACCGACCCCTCGTACGGTCGACGGCCACGGTTTACCAAGACACGGCACATCACAACGAGGAACGTTCGGACAACGCGAACCGTTCGGCAAGTTCGGGACTCGGGAAATATCCCGAGTCGAACTGCGCCAGCCTACGCCGTCGGAGCGCGCAGGCGCAAAAACGTCGGACCCTCTCGGCGCCGACCGCAACCGCCCATGAGATGTCAGAGCACCCCGTTAGGGTTTCCTCATGACACAGGGGTGGCTGCTGGTGGAGACCCTGGGTGGGCAACCCGCGGTGGTCGCGCAGGGACGGCAGATGAAGAATTTCGTTCCGCTCGCAGGATTCCTCCGGCGCAATCCGAATCTTTCGGCGATCCAGACCGCGATCACCGAGACCGTCGCCAGCGGCCAGCCCCTGTCCAGCATCACGCCGAAGACCCATCGGGTCATCCGCACCGAACCGGTCGTAATGTCCGACGGCCGAATCCACGCGGTTCAGGTCTGGTGCGGCCCGCCCGACACCGAACCTCCCGAACGCCCGATTCCCGGCCCACTGCTGTGGGACCTCACCGCCGGCGAGGCCACCGGCACGGTTCAGTACCTCATCAACGCCGGCATGGATCCGGCGACGGAGCCGACCGAGGGGCGGACCTTCATCGACGATGTCCCCAGCCGCAGCCTCAATCACGACGAGGCAAAAGTGCTGGCGCAGGCCGTCGACGCGGCACCCGATCGGACCTATTGCGCCACCTGGAATTTCATCGACAAGCAGGGCCAATTTCGGCGGGTCGGCTTCGCCGTGCGCACTGCCATGGAAACCATGGCCGACGGTAGCGATCATCTCATCGCGCGGGCCATGAACCTGGTCGATTCGGTGCAGTCGACACCACCGCCGACTGAGCGACTGGCCGAACGCATCCTCGGCGGCCTGGCAGAGCCGGGTGTGTATCGCCTGCTGGTCGATCTCAACAACTGGACGCCGCTGAAATGGCTCGACGAACCGTGCCCCTACTTCGTCTGGCGGGCCGGGGCGCAGCTACACCCCGAGGATCAGAAGCTCTATTCGGCCCGGATGGCCGACGAACTGTTAACCGGTTCCACGAGCGCGGTTTTGCGTATGCCCGGCGAGGATGGGGCTTGGGTCCCCCTGCACGTGAGCATAAGTCGGATGGAGCTCGATGCGGGCGTCTACGCGGGCCTGGTGACATTGCGGCTGCCCACCGGAGATGAACTCGCCGAGTTTCATCGCACCGCGACCACCGACGGCGTTCACTAACCCGTCGCAACCGGACCGGCACGCGCCGCTGCCCGCGCCTCGCCGCCCAGCCAGCCGCCGGTCCGGACGGTCATCGTGACGACGACGTCGAGATGCACGACTTCGCAGCCAACCAGCGCCGCCCCCATGGCGGTGGCGAGCTGGCGGGCCTGCCCGCAGGCGGCGGTGGGCCCGAGGAGCAGCTGACCCGCGGCTCCCAGCGCCGCTAAATCGGCCGCCGCCTGCGCTCGGTGCCGCGCCAGTGCCGCGGTGCCGATCAAGATACCGCCGTAACCGACGCTGACCAGTGCGGCGATCAGGACGGCGGCCAGTACGGTCGCTGTCCCGGTGTCCTCACGTGCCCATCTCAGCGATCGAGACGGCTTCACCCACGATGACCACGCCGGGCAGCATCCTCGAGCGACTGCTGACCCGGGCGACCACGTACCCGCCGTCGCGTCGCAGATCCATCGAGGCCCCCGCCGGGGCGAGACTGACGGCGGCCGCGGCTCCCGCCGGATCGCCGCGCGCCGCCAACCGGGCGGCCTCCCGCGCGGCGTCGAAACAGCGCAACTGCAGGGAGACCGCGACGACACCCGCGCAACAGAGCACCAGCGCTGCAACGAGGGTCGCAATGGCCAGTGCGGCCTCGACCGTGCCGAAGCCGCCATCACCGGTCAGACCCTGGTGTTCAGGGCACGATTGATGATGTTGGTCAGGGCACCGACAATCGAGTCGCCGGTGACCACGCCGTAAAGAATCGCGCCGAACGCCGCTGCGGCGATAGTGCCGATGGCGTACTCGACTGTCGACATCCCCGCCTCCCCGACCGCCAGTGCCGTCAAGCGGTACCGGGTCACCCGGGCAAATCTGTGCATCATGGCTCTTCCCTTCTGGTGGATTCCGCTGAACTCCCGCCGGCGTCACAACAACCCCGAGCCGAAGACCTCGCCGGCCAAACCCGCCACGACCGGCACGATGCCCAGGCAGACGAAGGCCGGCAGGAAGCACAGCCCGAGCGGTCCGGCGATGAGAACCCCGGCCCGTTCGGCGGCGGCCACCGCTGCGTGACCGGCTTCCTGTCGGGACTGCTCGGCGAGTTCGGCGACGCCGCTGGCCAGAGCGCTGCCTGCGGAGGCAGAGCGGCGGGCCAGCCGGGCGAGCGCCTCGTATCCGTCCTCGCCACTGGGATCCTGAACCTGCCAGGCGATATCCGGGTCGGCACCCAGCGCCAACAGATCGGCGGCCCGACGCAATTGCGAACCCAGAGTCGCGGGCGCGTAGTCAGCGGTCGCGGCGGCGGCAGCCGGTACGGCCATCCCCGTGGCGAGGCATACCGCGAGAACATCCAACGCCGAGGCGGTGGCGAACGGGTCACGTCGCCGCCGACCCCGACGGGCCATCCACCGCTGGCCGATCGCCGCGCTGGTCCGCTGCCGAGCGCTGAAGGGCCCCGCACCCAGCAACAGCGCCCCGGCCAACAGCAGTGCGGCCGCAGTCATGGCCTCAGCCGGTCGATGATGTGGTCTGCCCAGGTCACGCCGATCACGATCAGTCCCACGCCGATCACGAGCAACCAACTACCGGGGCCGCCGCCGAGTAGGAACTGAACCGGACGGGCCCCGATGAGCTCACCGAGTGCCACCCCGAGCAGTGGCAACCCGGCCAGGATGGCCGAAGTGGCCCGCGCACCGGCCAGCCCCGCCTGGACCCGGTCCGCGAATCGTTGCCGACTGATGATGTCACGGTGCGCCGCCTCCATCAGGGTCGACATCGCCAGTCCATGTTCGGTGGCCAAGATCCAGCACACCGCGAGCCTGTCCCAGTACGCCGGTATCGCCGAACCCGCGGCCGCGGACTGCAGTCCCCCCGCCACGTCGGCACCCAGTCGAGCGCGGGTCGCCACCGCACGCAGCGAGTCCCCCACCCCGGTTTCAGCCCTCTGGGGCGACCCCGTCACGGTGGATTCCGCGGCCGCGATACCGAAGGCTCGCAGTGGATGCGCACCGACCCGTAACTCGCCCACCAGGACCTCGAGCGCTGCGGTCATCGCCCTACTCTCACCACGGCGCCGACGCTCACCACTTCGTCGGTGACGGCGCCTGGCGATCACGACGGCTACCAGGACGGCGGCCAACCCGAGTGCCGGCGAGGACCAGATGGCGACTCCGACGATCAGGGGAACCACGAGCCACACCGCTAACCGCCCGATCCGAGGCCGGGATTTCACCGCCCGCAACCGGCGACGTGGCGGTGGTGGGGCAGCAATCAGCGCGGTCGACAGCAGAACCGCGGCGGTGGCGATCGCACTCATCGGTCGGACCGTTCGATGATCAACCGCTGCAATGGCTCAGCACCCTCTTGCAGTCCACGGTCGACGTGCCAGACGGGCAATACCCGGACACGGCCCGTGTCGTCGCGATGCAGTAGGGCGATCTCAGCGAGGTGTCGTCCACGGCTGCCCCTACTGACATGCAGCACCACCTGTACCGCCGCGGCCAGTTGGCTGTTCAGTGCGGCGGGACTCAACCCGCCGACGGCGGCCAGTGCCTCAAGTCGGGCCGGCACCTCGGTTGGACTGTTCGCGTGGACCGTGCCGGCCCCGCCATCGTGGCCGGTATTGAGCGCGGCCAGCAAGTCGACGACCTCTGCACCTCTGACCTCTCCGACAACGATGCGGTCGGGACGCATACGTAGCGCCTGTCGGACCAGTTGACGCAGGGTGACCTCACCTGCGCCCTCCACATTGGCATTACGGGCGACCAGCCGGATGAGGTGCGGGTGCCTCGGTGCCAACTCAGGCGCATCCTCGACACAGACAATCCGTTCATGCCCGGCGACGGCGCCGAGTGCCGCAGCGAGCAGGGTCGTCTTCCCCGCCCCGGTGCCGCCGGATACCAGAAAGGCCAGCCGCGAGGAGATGATGTCGGCGAGTATCTGCGCGGCCGCCGGGCCGATTGCCCCGGCCGTTGTGAGTGCAGCGAGATCCTGACTGGCCGGCCGCAGTATCCGGAGCGACAGACAGGTTCCGGCCACCGCAATCGGAGGCAACACAGCATGTAGTCGCACCGTGAACTGCCCTCCGCCCACACCGGAGAGCTGTCCGTCTACCCAGGGCTGCGCGTCGTCGAGTCGCCGCCCGGCAGCTGCGGCGAGTCGCTGCGCAAGACGTCGAACCGCCGATTCATCCGGGAACTGAATCTCACTGCGGCGCAGGCCGTTTCCATCATCCACCCAGACTTGATCCGGTGCCGACACCAGCACATCCGTGACACCCACGGCGCGCAGCAGGGGCTCAAGAAGTCCCGCTCCAGTCAGCTCAGTTTCCAGAAGTCGGAGGTTGCTCAGGACCTCGGTGTCGCCAAGTACTCCGCCGGCCTCCGCACGAATCGCGGCCGCGACCACGTTGGGCCGCAGTGGCGCCGACTCGGCCGCGAGTCGCTCGCGAACCCGGTCGATCATCGACCCGGTCATGCGGCGCGGACCCCGGGGGCGTCCTGCAGCACACCAAGGACTGTCCGAGCGGCTGCGGCCAACGGCGACCGACGCCGCAACTTCAAGCCCCCGTGCTCCAGTTGCACGGCGAGCATCGGCTCGGGGCGCATCGCCGCCAACAGGGGCGCCGCAGCGATATCAACGACCTCCCCGGCCCGCAATCCACCCGGGGCCGGTCCACGCACCACGAGTCCGACATTGGGGTTTGCCGTGCGAATCACTCCCGCAACCGCGGCGGTCGCGGCGATCCCCCGCACGTCGCAACTGGTCACAATCACCGCAAGATCGGCGGTCTCCAGAACCCGCAGTGACGACGAGGTAAGTTGCCTTGGCAGGTCACAGACCACCGTGGCACCCCCGCGCCGGCCGGCATCGACGATCGACGCGGCCGCGCCGGCGTCGATCTCGTAATACGTCCGCGTGCCGGACAACACACTCAGTCCGCGTAGCTGTGGAAGCACCTCACGCACCGCAGTCCAACTCAGCCGGCCGCTCTGAATTGCCAGATCGGGCCACCGCAATCCGGTAGACGACTCCACTCCTAACAGCAGATCAAGTCCGCCACCGCAGGGGTCCAAATCGACCAGCAGACCCTCACCCGCGCACTGCCCCAGCGCTGCGGCGAACACCGAGGCTCCACCGCCCCCGCGCCCCGCCGTCACGGCGATCACCCGGCCGAGGCGAGGTGCGATCCGGCCGGCCTCGGCGGCCTCGGACAGGCAGCGGACCAGTTCGGCCTCCTGAACCGGCAGCACACAGAGGCGTTCCGCGCCAATCTCGACCGCCGCCGCCCACATCGCCGCCGTGGGTTCAGCGGATCCGACCATGAATATCGCCTCCCGCCGGTGCATACCGGCACGGACGCAGCGACGCGCGCCATCCTCATCCACCACCACCGCGGCCGCCGTCGGCCAACTCTGACGGCTCGGGTCCGGTGCCCGCACTGACCGGAGTCCGACCGCGGCGATGACCCGGTCGATGCTGTCGGAGAGCTCGGGATCGCCCAAGACGGTCAACACGATCGGCTCACTGGATCTCACGGCGCTTACGCTGACGCGCCACCGGCCGGTACACCAGTCCGCCGCCAGGAAGCTGTGGATAACCGCAGCGATGTGGGCAACCCCCGACAGGCGCCGAACCGTCGAACCATCAGAGCGCCAAAAAAGGACGACCCTCGCCAAGGGGGGAGGAGGCGAGGGTCGTCGTGTATCAGCCCCGGGGGGTCGGGCTGATTCACCCTCGGCCGAAGCCAAGTAGACAGACTATACACAGAGTGGCGGGTCGCGACGCAAGACTTTGGCCGACTTAAAAGCCACGATTCTCCTGTGAACTTACAGTCACCGTCAGGTGTCCGAGGCTGCCATTTTCCCAGCTGGACGAGCGCCGAAAGCACCGATATGCAATTGATGCGGCGCTGACCCTTGCTGTGACGGGCGTCACGGAGTACAAAGGTCTTACGGACGTTCAGCGAGGCCAAGGAAGTGCCGGAAGAGAAGGTTCTCCCTCCCGACCTGAGCGGTCCAGCACGGTTACGGGCACCCACGCGGAGCACGCCGCGATATGGCAGAAGTGTTGCGGGCCTGCGTAATTGCACACCGAGTGCATGACCGCCGAGGCCACCCACGCAACCCAACTAGCACGCCTGGTAACCCGCTCAACCGTGCTAGCGGGCGGCGATCCGAACGATTATCGGATCGCCGCCCGCTTCACGTTCGCGACTAGCCGGCCGCGGCCTCCGCGATCGACAGTGCCTCGCGCGCACCGTCTTCCAGCGCTCGGCAGCAGTGCAACAGCCATGCGCCCACCGCACCGGGATCCCCGGTGGAGAAGGCGGCCGCCGCAGACCGATACTCCTCGGCTCGTCGCAACCAGTAGACCTCCGGCACCCCGAGTCCGTGCGGATCGAGGCCGGTGGCAATCGTCACAAGGCGCGAAACTCCCCGTGCAACAACGCCATCGGCACTACCGAATGGTTTCAGTGCCAACAACTCACCATGCGCGACGGCGGCCAGCACCGGTGCACCCACCGAACTTCCTCCGGTAACCAGGCGAGTGAGAAGGTCCAAACGAGCTGAGACTTCGGGAACCTGACGCGGACGACCAAGTCGTTGCTCGTCAACGAGATCGGCGGCCGCCAGCGAATGCAGGCGCGCCAGTGCCTGCAGGGGAGCCCGCTGCCACACCCCCACCATCGTGGTGCTCCCGCCCTCCATCGCCTGACCGACCCGCAACGCTCCAGCAAGCACCGGATCAGGAGGGATTCCGGCGGTGTCGATTTGCACACCACCGCCGTCGAGCGACGAGGATGACCGCGCACCACGAATCGCTGACTCGGCGGCCGTCCGAGGCCAGTTACGCAAATTGGTGCGGTGCCGGTGCGCCCTGCCCAACGCCTCGCGCGCCGCCGCTGCGGCGTCAGCGACGTCCCGCAATTCCAGTAGCGGCGCCAAGAGGTCGCGCTTTCCAGACTCCACGGCCCGAAACGTTAGACGGTCGAGTGGATCGCAATTGAGTTGACCATGGTTATTGAACCGTTGATCGGACAAGGGAGCGCCGTTCATCGCACCGGATGTGCCACCCGGCGATCGGCGTGACGTAGCCACGCAGGGCACCAATCGGGTGACTACGCTCACTCTCATGATTGAGACGCACGCCGATGTTCCGTCGTCATACCCGCCGTCCGCCACGTTCGCGGCGCACGCGAATGCGACCTCAAAGCTCTACCGTGACGCCGAGGCAGACAGGTTGGCGTTCTGGGCCGAGCAAGCCAACCGATTGTCCTGGGACACCCCGTTCACCGATGTTCTGGACAACTCCGATGCCCCGGTGGCGAAATGGTTCGTCGGCGGCAAAATCAACGTCGCCTACAACTGCGTAGACCGCCATGTCGAGGCCGGCAACGGCGATCGGATCGCGTTGCACTGGGAGGGCGAACCGCTCGGCGAAGCCCGGAGCATCACCTACGCCGAGCTCAAAGACGAAGTGTGCCGGGCCGCCAACGCCCTCACCGAATTGGGCCTGGTCTCCGGCGACAGAGTGGCCATCTATATGCCGATGGTGCCCGAAGCCATCGTGGCGATGCTGGCGTGCGCACGATTGGGCGTCATGCATTCCGTCGTCTTCGCAGGGTTTTCGGCAACTGCTCTGCGGGCCAGGGTCGATGATGCGCAAGCCAAGATGGTGATCACCACCGACGGCCAGTATCGGCGTGGCACTGCGGTATCGCTCAAAGACGCCGTCGACGAAGCCGTCGCCGGTCAGGATTGTGTGATGAACGTCCTGGTGGTGCGCCGCACCGGAATCGCGATTCCATGGACATCGGGACGCGACCTTTGGTGGCACGACAGGGTGCCGGTCGCCTCACCTGAGCACACCCCGGAGGCATTCGACTCCGAACACCCGCTCTTTTTGTTGTACACGTCGGGCACCACCGGCAAGCCCAAGGGCATCATGCACACCTCCGGGGGCTATCTGACCCAGACGTCCTACACCCATCACTACGTATTCGACATCAAGAACGAAACCGACGTGTACTGGTGCACGGCCGATATCGGCTGGGTGACCGGCCACAGCTACATCGTCTACGGTCCACTGTCCAACGGCGCGACCCAGGTCGTCTACGAAGGGACTCCAGCCTCACCCAACGAGCACCGGCATTTTCAAATCATTGAAAAGTACCGCGTCACAATCTATTACACTGCTCCGACGCTGGTTCGGACGTTCATGAAGTGGGGTCGGGAAATCCCCTTCGCCCACGATCTCTCGAGCCTGCGTCTGCTGGGCTCAGTCGGGGAACCGATCAACCCCGAAGCCTGGCGCTGGTACCGGCTTGTCTTTGGCGCCGACAAGACACCGATCGTCGACACCTGGTGGCAGACCGAGACAGGCGCGGTGATGATTTCCCCACTGCCCGGTGTGACGACGTGTAAACCAGGATCGGCGATGCGGCCGCTACCCGGAATCTCAGCCAGGATCGTCGACGACGAGGGCAACGAACTACCCCCGGCGACGGAACACGGCGAGCATGTCACCGGCTACCTCGTACTGGACAAACCATGGCCGGCGATGCTGCGCGGCATCTGGGGAGACCCCGAACGGTTCGTCGAGACCTACTGGTCCCGATTCGCCGAACGGGGTTGGTACTTCGCTGGTGACGGTGCCCGCTACGGCAGCGACGGCGAGATTTGGGTTCTGGGCCGCATCGACGATGTGATGAACGTATCGGGGCATCGGATCTCGACCGCCGAGGTGGAGTCGGCCCTGGTGGGCCACGCCGGCGTCGCGGAAGCAGCGGTGGTCGGTGCTACCGACGCCCACACCGGGCAAGCTATTTGCGCCTTCGTCATCCTGAAGGCGCACCACGCCGAGATGTCGCCGAAGGAGCTGGTCGAAGAGTTGCGGTCGCAGGTCGCCCGGGAGATCTCACCGATCGCCAAACCCCGCGAGATTCACGTCGTGCCGGAACTTCCGAAAACCCGAAGCGGCAAGATCATGCGCAGACTGCTGCGTGATGTGGCCGAGGGCCGCGAACTCGGCGACACCTCCACGCTGGTGGATCCCACCGTTTTCGAGGCGATTCGCTCCAGTAAAGCCGAGGGGTGAAGAGCACCCGGCATCAAGATCACGCCGGACCGGGCGTTGGGCTCGCGATCGGCACGAAGCCGGCACCGGGACGATCCTTGGCAGCCAGATCGGCAAGGATCGAATTCATCGACATCGTCACCGCCGGGGTATGCAACGGAATGTACTTAATGATGCATGTCGGAATCGCGTCGCTGAACGCGCCGTGAATCATTCCGACAAGTTTGTTGTTGACAGTTACCGGGGCGCCGGAGTCGCCGGGCCGTCCACAGACCTGGTTGACGATGGTGCCCGGTTCGTCGCCCGGACCCCACACCACACCACACGAGTAGCCGGTGGTCCGGCCGAGCTTGCAGGCGACCTGTCCAAAGGCGGGATCGGGTCCCATGCCGTTGATGACGAAACCCCTCCAGTTCGAGACCGGCGTTACCTTCGCCGGATCGAAGCGGATCACGGCGTAGTCGAGGCCGTCATTGCCCGCAACCATGGTGCCGATCACGTCGGTGGCCCCGGCAGTCTCGGCAGCCACCTGCGCGCCAGGACCCCCGCAGTGCGCTGACGTGAAGCCGACGAGCGCTCCAGTCTTGTCATTGCCGATCGCGGTCAGTGTGCAGTACGTCTCACCGTCGATGACGATCCCTGCTCCGCCGCCGATCGCGACCCTCTCGTCGGGGGCCGCCAGCGCAGCGTGAGCAGGCAGCACAGCAACCAGTGCCATGGCCGCAGCCCCCGCCGAATACCGCATGCGCCTGCGGGTGATCACTGGAACCTCCGTCGTCGTCACATCTGGAAGATGAGTCTAACTTGACCACTTGCGTAACTTGCGTAACAACGCGACGGGTATCCGGCCAGGAGTCGGGCATGGCACCATGAATCGATCACACCGACCTTGGAGGACGACCGTGAGCAATCGGGATCACAACACCGGGGTGCCCGACACCGTGACCTCGATTCCGCTGGCAGACCCGCATGCGATCGCTGCCGAGGCCTCGATCGGCGAGCTGGTCAGGGACGCCACTACTCAGGTCTCGACCCTGGTGCGCGCCGAGGTCGAACTGGCCAAGGCGGAAATCACCCGCGATGTGAAGAAGGGACTCACCGGTAGCGTCTATTTCATCCTGGCCCTGGTGGTGCTGCTGTACTCGACCTTCTTTATGTTCTTCTTTCTCGCCGAACTCCTCGACACCTGGCTGTGGCGCTGGGCCGCGTTCCTGATCGTGTTCGTTCTGATGCTCATCGTCACGGCGGTGCTCGCCCTGCTGGGCTTTTTTAAAGTGCGCCGAATCCGCGGCCCACAACAAACCATCGAGTCGGTCAAGGAGACCACCGCGGCTCTGTCTCCCGGAAACTTCAGATCCTCCGGCACCACGACCCAATCGCCCACCGACCCGTCGGGTTGGTGATGGCCCGGCCCGATCCGTCGGTCACCCGGATCGCGGGGCCATGGCGTCACCACGAGGTGCATGCCAACGGAATCCGGTTCCAGTGCGCCGAGGCACTGACCGGCCCCGGCGACGACACCCCGCCCACCACTCGGCCCCTAGTGATCCTGCTGCATGGTTTCGGGGCGTTCTGGTGGTCATGGCGCCATCAGTTGCGCGGTTTGACCGGTGCTCGCGTGGTCGCGGTCGACCTCCGCGGGTACGGCGGCAGCGACAAACCCCCGCGCGGTTACGACGGCTGGACACTGGCCGGAGACACCGCCGGGCTGGTTGGCGCACTGGGTCACCCAACGGCCACTCTGATCGGTCATGCCGACGGCGGACTGGTGTGCTGGGCCACCGCGGTCCTGCATTCCCGGGTGGTACGCGCGATCGGTTTGATCAGCTCACCGCACCCGGCGGCGTTGCGCGCCTCGGTGCTCAGTCGCGGCCGTCGTCCGGGCCACAACGGTCAGGGTCGGGCCCTTCTGCCCAGCCTGCTGAGCTACCAGGTCCCGCTGTGGCCCGAACACACACTCACCCGGCACAATGCCGAAGCACTCGAGACGATGGTCCGCAGCCGGGCGTCCCGAGAGTGGGCCGCCTCGGCGGACTTTTCTGAGACCATCACCCACCTGCGCGAGGCTATTCAAATTCCATCGGCCGCACATTGCGGCCTGGAATACCAACGCTGGGCGGTGCGCAGTCAGTTTCGTGGCGAAGGCCGGCGATTCATGAATTTAATGAACCGTCCACTCGACATTCCGCTGCTGCATCTGCGCGGTCTCGCCGACCCCTATGTCCTGGCCGAGGCCGTTGACCGCAGCCGGCATTATGCGCCGCGCGGCAGATTCGCCGGGATCGCCGGTGCCGGCCACTACGCCCACGAAGAAGCGCCGGGTCCAGTCAACGAAGAACTTCAGCGCTTTCTGGACGCTTCGACCTCGTTACTTAGCCGCTGACACACTTTCCGGTCGGGACCTTGGCCGTGTTGCCGATCTTGGCCAACTGCCGGGACACCTCGTTGGTGGTCATTACGAATCCGGTGTCGTTGTCGTCGACCGCAGCGCCGAATACGACACCGATCACCTGCCCGGCACGGTTGATCATCGGACCACCCGAATTTCCTTGGCGCACCACTCCCCTGATCGTGTAGACCTCGCGGTTGACCGTGGTGCTCTTATAAATATCGGGCCCGCTTAGTTCGATGATCTCGCGGACCCGAGCCGGGGTGGCGACGAAGTCGCCGCCGCCGGGGAAGCCGAGAACCACTGCATCCGTGCCGGTTTTAGCAGGCTGGTCGGCGAATACCAACGGCGCCTGGGGCAGGTTGGGGACATCAAGAATTGAGATGTCGGCGTCGGGATCGTAGGAGACGACCGTCGCGTCGTACGTCTTGCCCTCAGCCTCCACGGAGACACTGTCCGCGCCGGCCACCACGTGCGCATTGGACATCACCCGATTCGGTGCAACCACGAAACCTGTTCCCTCAAGGACTTTTTGGCATCCGGTCGCCACACCGCGAATCTTGACCACGCTAGCCTGAGAGCGTGCGACCACCAGGCTATCGGCCAGCGAGGCATCCGGCGCGTCGACATTCGGGGCCTGGACAGGCTCCAACGGCTCCAGCGCATCGGGTAATCCAGAGGTACTCAGCAGCGCCGACATCCGCTTAGGCACGGTCCGAAGCCATTCCGGCGCGTACTTGTCGACCTCCGAAATCACCGTCGAGCCCCGGACCGCTGACGCGAGCCCCACCTGACCCGACGAGGTCAATGGGCTGCCCAGTAACCAGGCAGCAACCACGACGACCACCAATTGCAGAGCCACGCCGATCATCGAATCCACGACCCGCACCGGAGAACTTCGGATCGATCCGCGGACGGCACGCCCGAGGACCACACCGGCGACTTCACCGATCACCACCAAAGCCAGGATGAGGAAGAGCGCGGCGAAGAGTTTCCCGCGTGGTGAGTCGACATGGCTGATCACGTGCGGCGCCAGCATCACGCCGGCGATGGCGCCGAGGATCACGCCCACGAACGACATGAGCGAACCCAATGCGCCAGATCGCCATCCTGAAATCGCGGCGATGAGCGCCACCGCGATCACGGCGATATCCAGCCATTGCGAACTCGTCACAGCGGATCCTCACTGTCTTCGCCGACGAGTGCCATTGCCTCGTCCAACTCTCGAACGTCCTCGGTGTTCCACGGTTGTGCCCATCCGGCCACATCAAGCATCGCTGAGATTACGTGACCGGTGAAGCCCCAGACCAGCATCTCATCGAGTGCGAATGCTGGACCCGCGTAGCGTCGTTCACCACCGGTGCGGCACACCATCAACCGATTTCGTGGATTGATCAAGGCACGCAGAGGAACCCGTGCAACGATCGCGGTTTCCGATGAATCGACCACCGCGACGGGGCCCGGGTCAGGCGAGTAGGCGAGCACCGGCACGACGTGAAAACCCGAGGGCGGGATGAACATTCGCTCGAGCGTCACAAGGGGTTGAAGTCGTTCGACGTCGACGCCGGTTTCTTCGCGTGCCTCCCGCAACGCCGTCGCTACCGGGCCCGCGTCAACCGGGTCGGCGGCGCCACCGGGAAAGGCAGCCTGCCCCCCATGGTGGCGAAGTGTGCTGGCGCGCACGGTGAGCAGCAGGTCAGCGTCATCGGGCACCGCCCCCGGCTGATGCTCGACGTGCGGACCGGAAAATAGGACGAGAACCGCCGCATCCCGATCCGACCTGGCTGCTCGTGCCTGTCTCCGAGCGTCGCTGAGCACGGTCAGCAATTCCGGCGGCACGCAGCGCCGATAAGCGGCCGGCACACTGTCGGCGTTGTCGACCAGAGGGGCTAGCCAGGGCGGACCTGCTGTCGGGCACAGTGGCGCCGACCCCGGCACAGGTGACCTGCCTGGTGAGCTCACCTGGCCACTCCATTCATCGGTGTCGAGTAGTCGGCTCTTACCGCAGCGCGGAATCGACTGCGGCAGCGATCTCGTCGGCGCTGGTGAACGCTCGCGGCAGAATGTCAGCAACGGTACCGTCCCGACGCAACACCACCGTCGCAGGCATCACGTTAGGCACGCCGAGCGCGGCGGCGATGCTGCGTTGCCCGTCCTGCAGAACCGGCAACCGGACCCCGAGTTCGGCCATCCGAAGTAACGCGGCTGCCTCGTTCTGGTCCTGGTGCACCGTCACCACGGCCACCGCGTCGCCCACCCGGCGCTGATAGGCGACCAACGCAGGCAGTTCCTCGGCGCACGGTGCACACCAGTACGCCCACAGGTTGAGCACCACGGTGCGATCGGCCAGCGCGCGGGCCACCTCGACGATGGAACCATCGGCGGCACAACCGGCGACGACGCCCCTGAGTTCGGCCGGACCCGCACCGCTCCCGGCGGCCGGGCACGGTGGCAGGTCGGCGAGTCGGCGTGGACCTTCGAGTGCCTCCGGGGTGTCGGCGTCTCGGCGGATCCGCTCGGACTGGGCCGTCGATCGGTCGTCGGGTTGGCCCGGATCCTCGGTGAATTGCAGGCCGAACGCGACCGCGAGCGCCACAACAACTGCCAGCGCCGCCAACGTCCAACGGGTCGAGACGCTCACCGGCCCGATAGCCCAACCAGAGCCAGGAGGTGCTCGGTCTCCGGACCTTTGACCAGTGGAGCGGCCAGCAGCGGTTCGGTCGGCCCCGCGCCGTAGGACGGGCAGTCCCTGGCCAGCACGCATGCTCCGCAGGCGGGCTTGCGGGCGTGGCAGACCCTACGGCCGTGGAAGATCACGCGGTGACTGAGCAGCGTCCATTCGCGGCGTACGAAGAGTTCGCCCACCTCATGCTCCGCCTTGACCGGATCGGTCTGCTCGGTCCACCGCCAGCGTCGTACCAACCGGCCGAAGTGGGTGTCGACGGTGATACCGGGAATGCCGAACGCATTACCGAGGATGACATTGGCGGTCTTTCGGCCGACGCCGGGCAACGTCACCAATTCGTCCAAGGTCGCCGGAACCTCACCGCCGAATCTCTCGACGAGTTCGGCACCGAGTCGGATCAGCGAGTTGGCCTTGTTTCGGTAGAAACCGGTGGGCCGGACGAGTTCTTCGATTGCGCCGCGATCCGCCTGCGCGTAATCCCCTGCGGTGCGGTAGCGGTCGAACAGGGCGGGCGTCGTCATGTTGACCCTGCTGTCGGTGCATTGGGCCGATAGGACGGTCGCGACCGCCAACTCCAACGGGTTGTTGAAATTCAACTCGCAGTAGACGTGCGGAAAAGCCTCCGCCAATGACCGATTCATCCGACGGGCCCGTCGCGTTCGACCGAGTTGGGTCTCGCCGTCCCATCTGCTGGCCCTAGTCCACCCGGTAGCCCTAGTCCCCCCGGTAGCCCTAGTCCCCCCGGTAGCCCTAGTCCCCCCGGTAGCCCCAGTCCCCCCGGTACCGGACTTCCTCGCTGAGCCCACCCGGCCAGCGTACTGACGGTGTTTCACGACCGCCCACAGACCGGTGGCAATTCGTGATCCCGATGAGACCTCCCCCCGGTTAACTTCCCGGCTATGTCCTGGTTGGTGGCGGCGTGTTTCCCGGGACTGCTGATGCTCTCGACCTACGGACTGCAACGGCTGGAGAGCGCCGTGAACGGCTCCGGACCGGCGGCCGCCGATACCGTCGCCCGGCTTCACCGAGTCGTCCACGCCGATGGCGTGCAGGCAGTACCGGGGCACGCGCCGAGCCTGGCGGAGGTCGCCACGGACACCGCACTGGGCCATCGACTGCTGGCCGAGGAACCTGGATTGCCGACTCGTCTGTGTTCGCTCCCGAAGGCGAATCGCCAGTTTCAGCCGACCGGATTCATCAACCCTGTGTAGCGTTGGTCTTCGCCGCAGCGGCCAACTCGAAGCTCATAGTCGGCCGCGCTGGCACGTGTCGTTTCCTCTTACCGATGACCTAAGGAAGGCAACGTGGACGAGATCCTGGCGAGGGCCGGTATCTTCCAGGGGGTCGATCCCAGCGCCGTCACGGCGCTGACCAAGCAACTTCAACCGGCGGACTTCCCCCGTGGTCACACGGTCTTCTCGGAGGGGGAACCAGGCGACCGGCTCTACATCATCATCGCGGGCAAGGTGAAGATCGGCCGGCGTTCCTCCGACGGCCGAGAGAACCTCCTCACGATCATGGGTCCGTCGGATATGTTCGGCGAGCTGTCGATCTTTGATCCGGGCCCGCGAACCTCCAGTGCCACCACCATCACCGAGGTACGCGCGGTGGCCATGGATCGTGATGCGCTCCGGGCCTGGATCGCCGACCGTCCCGAAATCGCGGAACAACTTCTGCGGGTCCTCGCGCGACGGCTGCGCAGGACCAACAACAATCTGGCCGATCTGATCTTTACGGATGTGCCCGGCCGGGTCGCCAAACAATTGCTGCAGCTCGCGCAACGTTTCGGCACGCAGGAGGGTGGTGCGATGCGCGTCACCCACGACCTCACCCAGGAGGAGATCGCCCAGCTCGTCGGGGCATCCAGGGAGACCGTCAACAAGGCACTCGCCGATTTCGCGCACCGGGGCTGGATCAAGCTGGAGGGCAAGAGCGTTCTGATCTGTGATTCCGAACGGCTGGCCCGCCGCGCCCGCTAGCCCCGCCGAGCAGACGCGGGGGACGTCCCGCGCAAGTAGGCGAGCTGAGCACGGACGGACGACTCCGCCGGTTCCCACAACTTCTCGTCGACGTCGGTGTAGACGAACTCGACCACCTGTCGCGGCGTGGCGTCTTCACCCAGCGTCCGAACCGCGTGCCGCACCTGTTCAAGGCGCTGCTGACGATGCGTGAGGTATCTCGCCGCGACCGCACTCAGATCCTCGAGTTCAGGTCCATGCCCGGGCAGCACCGCACGTCGGCCCAGGGACTGCAGCCGCCGCAGTGACTCCAGATAGTCGGCCAGGCTGCCGTCTTCGTCATCGATGACGGTGGTCCCGCGACCCAAAATGGTGTCAGCAGTCAACACCGCGTCATCGAGGACAAAGCTGACCGAGTCCGCGGTGTGACCGGGAGTGGCCAGTACGGTGATCCGCAGTCCGGCGACTTCGATCACCTCACCGTCGGTCAGATGGCCACCCATTCCGCGCAGGAACCCGCTACCGACCGCGCGTACGGTAGCGCCGGTGCGGGAAACGATCTTGTCGATTCCGTCGGTGTGGTCGCCGTGGCGGTGGCTGATGAGCACCAGTGGGATGCGGCCCAGTTCCGCCAGCCGCTCGAGGTGCGCGTCATGATCCGGGCCCGGATCGACGACGACGATGTCGTCACTGCCCGGGCCACTCAGCACCCAGGTATTGGTGCCCTCCAGCGTGAGGGGGCCGGGGTTGTCGCACAGCAGCACCGACGCCGTCGGGGTGACCGGCCGCAGGACTCCCGGGCCGCCGGTCACCTCACCTCGACGATGAGTTCAACCTCCACTGGTGCGTCGAGCGGCAACTCAGAGACCCCGACCGCCGAGCGGGCGTGGGCACCTGCATCGCCGAACAGTTCACCGAGTACTTCTGAAGCCCCGTTAATCACCGCGGGCTGGCCGTTGAACCCCGGCGCCGAGGCGACAAATCCCACCACCTTGACGACCCGGACCACCGAGTCGATTCCCACCAGCGCATCAATTGCCGCCAACGCATTCAGTGCACAGGTGCGGGCGGCGACCTTGGCCGCCTCCGGTGCCACCTCGGCACCGACCTTGCCGCTATGCGTCAGGTCCCCCGCCTGCAGGGGGAGCTGGCCGGAGGTGTAAACCAGCGTGCCGGTGCGTACCGCCGGGACGTAGGCGGCCAACGGCTTGGCCACCGCAGGCAGCACGATCCCGAGTTCGGCGAGGCGCGCCGAGGCCGTCACTTCGGTCTCTTGAGATAGGCGACGTGTTGTTCGCCCGTCGGGCCGTTGAGCACGGCCACCAACTCCCATCCGTCGGCACCCCACTGATCCAGGATCTGCTTGGTGGCGTGTGTCAGCAGCGGGATGGTCGCGTACTCCCAGGTGGTTGGTTCGCTCATGGCGGAAGCCTATCGCTCCGGATGACCCCGGCCGCAGGCCAGGCGGGCTTGGATAGCATGCACACATGGCGACCAAACCGAGTGACCGCGGCGCAACCGGCTGGCCCGCCCGTCTAACTGAGGCCCGACTGCACTTCGTCACCGGCAAGGGCGGGACCGGAAAGACCACCGTCGCGGCCGCACTGGCATTGACGCTGGCAGCTGGCGGTCGCAGGGTCCTCCTGGTGGAAGTTGAAGGGCGCCAAGGGATTGCGCAATTATTTGACGTTCCCCCGCTACCGTATGAGGAAGTCAAGGTAGCGACCGCCGAGGGTGGTGGGCACGTCAACGCACTGGCGATCGAAATCGAGGCGGCCTTCCTGGAGTACCTCGAGATGTTCTACAACCTGGGCATCGCCGGACGCGCCATGCGCCGAATCGGGGCAGTCGAGTTCGCCACCACGATCGCCCCCGGCCTGCGGGACGTGCTGCTGACCGGCAAGATCAAAGAGGCGGCGATCCGCCTGGACCGCAACAAACGGCCCGCTTACGACGCGATCGTCGTCGACTCCCCGCCGACCGGTCGCATCAGCCGGTTCCTGGATGTGACCAAGGCGGTTGCGGATCTTGCCACCGGTGGCCCAGTGCACACTCAGGCAGAGGGTGTGGTCAATCTCCTCCATTCCGAGCAGACGGCGATCCATCTGGTCACCCTGCTAGAGGCGCTGCCGATCCAGGAGACGATCGAGGCGATTGAGGAACTCGAGAAACTGCAACTTCCCATAGGCGCGGTGATCGTCAACCGCAATATCCCGCCATTCCTGCAGCCCGGCGACCTAGCGAAGGCCGCCAAGGGTGAGATCGATGCGGCCGCGGTGCGGACCGCCCTGTCGAGGGTGGGCATCAGCCTGCCCGACGCCGATTTCGCGGGCCTGCTGACCGAGACGATCGAACATGCCAGCAGAGTCAGCGCACGCGCAGAGAGCGCCCAGGAACTCGCGAAACTCCACGTTCCACGACTGGAGCTGCCCACCATCGCCGACGGCGTAGACCTGGGGAGTCTCTACGAGCTCGCGGAAATCCTTGCCCAGCAAGGCGTCAGATGAGCGCAGCGAAGAGGAAAGGGATTGGCCCGTGAGCGGAACACCTCCAGTGCTGGACATGAAATCGATCCTGTCCGACAGGTCCAACCGCGTCGTGGTTTGCTGCGGTGCCGGTGGAGTCGGAAAGACGACTACCGCGGCCGCAATGGCACTGCGTGCCGCCGAGTACGGTCGCGTCGTCGTGGTGCTCACCATCGATCCGGCAAAGCGGCTCGCGCAGGCCCTCGGCGTCAAGGATCTGAACAATTCCCCGCAGCAGGTCCCGCTGGCGCCAGAGGTGACCGGAGAGCTTCACGCGATGATGCTGGACATGAGTCGCACGTTCGACGAAATGGTCATCGAACACTCAGGACCCGAACGGGCGCAGGCGATTTTAGAAAATCAGTTCTACCAGACCGTGACTACCTCACTGGCCGGCACGCAGGAATACATGGCCATGGAAAAACTCGGGCAGTTACTCGGCGAGGATCGTTGGGATCTGGTCGTGGTCGACACGCCGCCGTCGCGCAATGCACTCGACTTCCTCGACGCACCGAAGCGGTTGGGTAGCTTCATGGACGGTCGACTCTGGCGATTGCTACTAGGACCGGGCCGGGGCCTCGGCCGGTTGGTGACCGGCGTCATGGGCCTTGCTGTGAAGGCCTTGTCGACCGTGCTCGGCTCCCAGATGCTGTCCGACGCGTCGATGTTCGTGCAGTCACTCGACTCGACGTTCGGTGGGTTCCGCGAGAAGGCGGAGCGCACCTATGAGTTGCTCAAGCGCCGCGGTACCCAGTTTGTGGTGGTCTCAGCGGCCGAACCCGACGCGTTACGGGAGGCCGCCTTCTTTGTCGATCGACTCTCTGAGGAAGGCATGCCGCTGGCCGGTCTGATCCTGAACCGGACCCATCCCATGCTGTGCGCGTTGCCGGTGGAGCGCGCCATCGACGGCGCGGCCGAACTGGAGGCCGGGCCGTCGCGCAAGGCGGATGCTCTGGCCGCTGCGGTACTGCAGATTCATGCCGATCGCGGGCAGACGGCGAAGCGCGAGATTCGTTTATTGTCGCGATTCACCGGGGCTAACCCGCACGTTCCCGTGGTGGGTGTGCCCTCGCTGCCCTTCGACGTTTCCGATCGGATCGCCCTGCAGGCAATCGCCGATCAAATCACCGGGGAGACTTAGGGCCGATTCAGCTGACGCTGCGGTGCTTACGCTGGGTGGCGAAGAACTCCGACCAGGACGACACCTCGGGATGCTGCTTGAGCAACGCGCGTCGCTGACGTTCGGTCATGCCACCCCAGACGCCGAACTCGACCCGGTTGTCCAGGGCATCGGCACCGCACTCCGCGATCACCGGGCAGTGCCGACAGATCACCGCGGCTTTGCGCTGGGCGGCGCCGCGGACGAACAACTGATCAGGATCAGTGGTGCGACATAAGCCTTGGGATACCCACGCGATCCGGGCCTCCCCGTCCGCCAACGGCGATGAACCATACGTCGATACCGCGATTGCGCTGCCAGCGGTTGTCCGAGTCCCCGACATCGGCGAATCCCTTCGTCTGTGCCGCCCGATGGGGCGGCGATTCCCTCCGATAGTGCGACGGTGCGACCTACGCCACATTGCGACGTCGTTGTTACCTAAATCGCACCGCCTGCTTAAGCTAGGTGGTCAGGTGTCGTTTGCGCAACAGTCTGGTCACAGCTTTTTTGGCACAAGCGTGCAGTCTGACCATGAACTGCGGTTTTCACCCGAAATGCCGGGCCATTTTCGTTACCGCGACCCCCCCGCGCGGGGCACCGCGTGGCCGCAGCGAGCCTCAGTAGGCTGTAGCCCATGCTGGAACGCCCCAAGGCCGGTTCCTTGATCATCAAGCTCACCTGGTACTGCCTGATGGCGAGCGTGATCGTGGCGGCGCTGCTGTTCCCGGTCGTCGGGGGCGTGGGGCTGATGTCCAACCGGGCCTCCGACATCGTGGCCAACGGCTCTGCCCAACTTCTTGAGGGGGATATTCCGGCGGTCTCCACCATGGTCGATGCCAAAGGCAACACCATTGCGTGGCTGTACTCGCAGCGTCGTTTCGAGGTGGCTAACGATCAGATCGCCGACACCATGAAGTTGGCGATCGTTTCCATCGAGGACAAGCGGTTCACCGAACACAACGGCGTTGACTGGAAGGGCACCCTCACCGGCCTGGCCGGCTACGCGGCCGGTGATCTGACCACTCGAGGCGGCTCGACCATCGAGCAGCAGTACGTCAAAAACTACCAACTTCTGGTACTGGCCCAGACCGACGCTGAGAAGCGCGCCGCAGTAGAGGCCACACCCGCCCGCAAACTGCGTGAGATCCGAATGGCGCTAACCCTGGACAAGACGCTTACCAAGCCGGAGATCCTCACCCGCTACCTCAACCTCGTGTCGTTCGGAAACGGCGCGTTCGGAATTCAAGATGCGGCTCAAACATATTTCGGTATCGACGCGACCGACCTGAACTGGCAGCAGTCGGCGCTACTCGCCGGCCTCGTCCAGTCGACCAGCACCCTGAACCCGTACACCAACCCCGATGGGGCTCTGGCCAGGCGCAATCTGGTGCTGGACACCATGATCGAAAACCTGCCCGACAAGGCTGACCAGCTGAGAGCAGCCAAGCAGCGGCCGTTGGGTGTCCTGGCACGGCCCAACGAATTGCCGCGCGGCTGCATCGCAGCCGGGGATCGTGCCTTCTTTTGCGACTATGCGCAGGAGTACCTGGCCCGGGCGGGTTTGAGTAAAGAGCAGATCGCCAAGGGCGGATACCTGATCAAGACGACGTTGGATCCCGACGTGCAGGCTGCGGTCAAGAAGTCGGTGGACTCGATCGCGGCGCCGGATCTCGACGGGATCGCCAGCGTGATGAACGTCGTTCTGCCTGGCAAGACGAGTCATCCGCTGGTGGCTATGGCGAGCAACAGGACTTACGGGCTCAACACCGATGCCGGAGAAACCGTTCAGCCCCAACCGTTCTCACTTGTCGGAGACGGGGCCGGATCGATCTTCAAGATCTTCACCACGGCGGCGGCTCTGGATCTCGGTCTGGGCACCAACTCCATCCTGGACGTGCCGGGCCGCTTCAACGCCAAGGGACTCGGCGAGGGCGGCGCCAAAGGCTGCCCCAGCCAAACCTGGTGTGTGGAGAATTATCGCGATCCCCGCAACTTGAGCATGAGCGTCACCGAGGCGCTGGCGAAGTCGCCCAACACCGCTTTCGCCAAACTGATCTCCCAGGTCGGCGTCACCCGCACCGTCGACATGGCCGTGCGCCTAGGCCTGCGGTCATACGCCGAGCCAGGGACCGCGCGCAGCTATGACCCCGGTAGTAACGAGAGCCTGGCCGACTTCATCAAACGGCAGAACATCGGCTCGTTCACCCTTGGTCCTTTCGAGGTCAACCCACTGGAGTTGGCGAATGTCGCCGCAACTCTCGCCTCCGGCGGCATGTGGTGCCCGGCGAGCCCGATCGACAAGATTTTCGACCGGCGCGGCGCGGAGGTCGCGGTCGACTCCGAACCCTGCGAACAAGTGGTGCCCGAGGGCCTGGCCAACACCCTTTCCGATGCGCTGGGCAGAGACATCATCAACGGCACCGCCACACCGGCCGCAACTTCGGCCGGTTGGACCCTGCCGATGGCCGGCAAGACCGGCACCACCGAGGCGCACCGATCCTCGGGTTTCATGGGCTACACCAACCGGTATGCGGCGGTCAACTACATCTACGACGACTCGCCCAACCCGAGCGAGCTGTGTTCCTACCCGCTACGGCGGTGCTACGACGGCGATCTCTTCGGCGGCAAGGAACCAGCCGAGACCTGGTTCGCTGCGATGAGCCCGATCGCCGAAGACTTCGGCGAGGTGAGTAGGCCACCGACCGACCCTCGTTACGCCGACGGCGCTCCCGGTTCGCGGGTGCCCAACGTGAACGGGATGAGTCAAGACAGCGCGCGAGAAGAGTTACGCGCCTCCGGTTTCCAGGTCGCGGAGCAGGTGAGCTCGCTTAACAGCACGGCCTCGGCCGGAACCGTGGTCGGGACGACGCCGGGTGGACAGACAATCCCGGGCATCATCGTTACCCTGCTGGTGAGCAATGGCGTCGCCCCCGCACCGCCCCCGCCACCGCCTCCGCCGCCGGGTTCGCCGCCACCCCCGCCACCGGGTCTGCCGGGCGTGGGTTCGACGGTCGTGGAGATCCCCGGTTTACCGCCGATCACCATTCCGATGCTTGTTCCCCCGCCACCTCCCCCGCCACCTCCCCCGCCCCCGCCGTGACAGACG
>Ga0210003_1000594_pt1 | contig 32575 bp, 27 predicted proteins | sample LantaG_FD_182804 | JGI IMG/M metagenome (GOLD analysis project Ga0210003, IMG submission 182804) | Deep subsurface microbial communities from Baltic Sea to uncover new lineages of life (NeLLi) - Landsort_02402 metaG (SPAdes) (version 2) | ecosystem: Environmental > Aquatic > Marine > Oceanic >... | reverse complement strand
GCCACCACGACTTTAAACAGGTCCGGTCGCATATTAACCACGGCGCCGACCAGCAAACCGCCGGCGCTGCCGCCGCTTATAACCAGCTTGTCGGAGCCGGTGTATTTCTCGGCAATCAGCCCCTCGGCGACATCGATAAAGTCGTTAAAAGTGTTTTTCTTCTTGAGCAGCTTGCCGTCATCGTACCAGCCGCGACCCATGGCGCTGCTGCCGCGGATATGACCCAGGGCGAATATGAAACCCCGGTCGAGCAGGCTCAGACGGTTGGACGAAAACCAGGGGTCAAAATTGATGCCGTAAGCTCCGTAACCGTAGAGGTACAGGGGATTCTTGCCATTTTTGACCATCCCCTTCTTGTAAACCATCGACACCGGCACCCGGGCGCCGTCGCGGGCGGTGATAAAAATTCTTTCCGACCGGTAATCCTCGGGATTATACCCACCCAGGACCTCTCTCTGTTTTTTCAATTCCCGTTCACGGATTTTCATATTGTAATCGTACACCGACCGTGGCGTAATCATTGACATGTAAGAGAACCGCAAAAGCTCGCTGTTGAAATCCGGGTTGTCACTGCCGAAAACGGCATAAACCGGTTCGTCGAACTCGACTTTATGCGTTTTGCCGGTGTTGAAATCGGTCACGTCGATTTGCCTCAGGCCGTTCTCGCGGTAGTAGATGACCCGGTAATCCTTGAAAAAATCCATTCCGGTCAGCATGACCGAATCACGAGGGGGGATAACTTCTTTCCAGTTCTTTTTTGCGGGATTTGTCACCGGCGCCTGCATGAGTTTGAAATTTTTGGCGTTGTCGTTGGTCAGGATATAGAACTTGTCGCCGTGATGGTCAACGTCGTATTCCATCATGTGCTGGCGGGGATGAATCACCTTAAACTTGCCGGTGGGGTTGTTGGCGTCGAGATACCAGTACTCGTTGGTGGTGTTGCTGCCCAGCTCGATCATAAGGTACGCCTTGCTCTTGGTCTTGCCCAGGCCCGTGAAAAAGGCGTCGTCTTTCTCATGATAAACGAGATAATCCTTCGCGGGGTCGCCGCCCAGTTTATGCCGGAAGACCTTGAAAGGCCGCCAGGCCTCATCGACGACGGTGTAAAAGAGCGTCTTGTTGTCGTTGGCCCATTCCACCGAGGTCGAGATATCATCGATAGCGTCGGGCAGAAGCTCCCCGGTCGCGAGGTTCTTTATCCGCAGGTCGTAACGCTCGTTCCCCTTGTCGTCGGTGGCGTACGCCAGCAGCTTGTGGTCGGGGCTGACCTCGTACACGCCCAGGCGCATGAAATCCTTGCCCTCGGCCAGTTTATTGACGTCGAGCAGTATCTCCTCGGCGGCCTCGAGGCTGCCTTTCTTGCGGCAGTAAATCGAATACTGCTTGCCTTCCTCGGTCCGGGAATAATAATAATAGTCGTCTATTTTGACCGGCACCGACAGGTCGGTTTCCTTGATACGACCGAGCATCTCCTGATAGAGTTTATCCTGTAGTTTCTCGGTATGTTTCATGACCGCCTTGGTGTAGGCGTTCTCGGCCTCGAGATAGGCAACAACGTCGGGATTCTCCCGGTCACGCAGCCAGAAATAGTTATCGGTCATTTCCTGGCCGGCCAGGGTGTCCACCTGGGGTACTACCTTGGCCACCGGCGGGTCAACATCGACCCGCTGCGAACAGGAAACGAAAACCGCCGCGACCAGCACCATCGACAACAAGAAAATTGAAACTCTTTTAACCATGTTAATTCCTTTATTTATATTTATTCATCATCACTTGATTTCCATAGAAACTTCCGTAACCGGACCGAAGGTTTCCAGCGGCTTGTCGAACAGCTCCTTGTTGCCGGTTATGACAATGACGATATCCTCCGTATCCAGGTACTTCCGGGCCGCGCGGTTGCAGTCCTCCAGCGTCATCGCTTTATAAGCCTCGATGTTCTTCCTGAGCTGGTCCGGTGGGAAACCGGTCAGTTCGAGAAAGGCTTTCGCCGATACCAGTTCGTGCGGGGTGTCATAGTTGAAGACATAGCTGTTGATAATCGACTCCCTGGCCATCTGCAGTTCCTCGGCGGTGATGCCGTCTTTTTTCACCCCGGTGATTATATCCAGCATCATTTGCACCGCCCGGGACATGGCATCCGCCCGGGTCAGGCAGTAATTGAAAATACAGCCGCCGTAAGGCCGGACGTAATCGTAACTGCCGACCGAATAAGCCAGCCCGGCGGTGGTGCGCACCTGCCCGGTGAGGCGGGAGGTAAAGCCGCCGCCGCCCAGGGCGAAATTGACCAGCTCCATCGCGAACCGGTCGGGGTTGTGGTCGTCCAGTCCCATATGGCCGAAACGGATATTGGCCTGGTTGATATCTTTTTGAGCGTAATAAACGCCGCCCCGGTAAGTTTTCTCCGCCATTGCCGGCGGGGCGGGCGTCTTACCCGATTTTTTCCAGTCCTTGAAATAACGCTTCACGAACGCCTTGACCTCGTCGAGCGTCATATCGCCCGATACGGCCAGGATACAGTTGTCCGGGGAGTAAAACGTCTTGTGCTGCGCGATTATATCTTTGCGGGAAATATTGTCCAGCGAAGCCAGGGTGGCGTAAAGGCCGTACGGATGCTCGCCGTATAGAGACTGGTAGAAAACCCGGCGGCTGATATCCCAGGAGTTGTCGTTCTGGCGGCGGATACGGTCCCGGTTGTTCGACAGCTCGAGCGAAATTTTGGCGGTGTCGAAAGCGGGCCGCGTCAGCATATCCGAGAATATCTTAAGACCCAGCTCGATATCTTTTTTCAGGATACTCAGGTTCACCGAAAGATAATCACTGGAAGCGTTGCTGGAGATGGAGGCGCCGACAAAATCAAGGTCCAGGTCAACCTGGTCGGGCGTTCTGTCCCCCGCTCCGCCGGTACGAAGCAGCGCCGCGGTTATATCGGTCAAACCGGCTTTCTCGGGAGTATCGTAAATTTCACCGCCGTGGAAATAGGCGGTCATGCTGACCACCGGCAATTCGTTGTATTTGAGAAAATAAACCACCAGGCCGTTGTCGGTGGTGAATCGTTCCGGCTCGGCCGGGGTAAAGGTCAGCTCGGGAAATTTCATATCCCGGGGATTTTCCGCCGAGGCCGCCAGTGACAGCAGCATAACGCTCAACACGATTAGTAATAACGGGCGTCTCATCGGTCACCCCCTTTCTGCTTGGGAATGAGCGTGGCGACCGTGCGATTCTCCCCGGTCAGGTAAGTTTTCGCGACGCGCATGATATCCTCGGGCGTCACCGCCAGCAAATTGTTGCGGTAACGGGTAACATATCGCCAGTCTTTGGCCATGTATTGCGCCGTGGCCAGGTAGCGGGCCAGGCCCATATTGTTGTACGACGCCCAGATAAATTCGGCGTCGATTTGGTTTTTAATTTTGGCCAGTTCCTTTTCCTCGACCGGCGTCGTGGCCAGTTTTTGGATTTCCTCGTAAATCGCTTTCTCGACCTCGGCGGTGCTCACTCCTTCTTTGGGGTAGGCGTCGATACAGAAGATATTGTCAAACTCGCTGCCGAAACTTCCGCCGGGGAAGGTGTACACCGAGGTCTGCAGGCATATTTTTTTGTCCAGCACCAGGGCTTTATAAAGGCGTGAGGTCCGGCCGTCGCCCAGCAGGCGCTCGAGCACGACAAAGGCCGGCTCGTCGGGGTCGTCGAATGAGGTTTTATGATAGGCGATGGCGACAGCCGGGTTGGCGTCGAAATTGACCTCGACCCGCCGCTCCCCGGTCTGTTCCGGTTCGGCGGTGTAAATCGGCTCCGGGTCGGGAGCCGGGGGCATGTCGCCGAAATATTTTTCCGCCAGCCGCCGCACCTCGTCAACCGTAACATCACCCACCACCGCGACCGTCAGGCGTTGAGGAATGTAATAAGTTTCGAAAAAGTTCCGCAGGTCGGCCCGGGTCAGGTTGTTTTCTTCCGACTGCCACTCCCAGAATATCTGGTAGGGATGGGCGATAAAAGCCGTGCCGACCAACTGCTCGAACAGCTTGGCGTCGCCGTTGTTCTCCACCGACTGGCGGCGTTCCTCGCTGACCACGCTGCGTTCGGTGAAAAATTCCCGCAGGGCCGGTTGTTTCAGCCGACCGGATTCCATGTTGAACCACAATTCCAGGCGGTTGGCCGGCAACGAGACATAGTAACGGGTAATATCGTACCCGGTGGTGGCGTTAAACTCGGCCGCACCATTGCGGGTATATATCTGGTCGAACTCACTCTGTACCACGTACTGCGAACTGAGCGCCGAAAGCGAATCCAGCGCCGCCCGAAGCCGCTCGATATTTTGCAGGTGCCCCTCGAGTTCCGCCGGCCGGTTCAACCGGATATAGCGGGTCTGTTGCTGGGCTTTGTCAATCAGCGCCCAGACCGAATCCTCTTTGAGCATGAGGGCCTTCTCGCCCTCGTAATCGGTGGTGCCGACCGTCTGCGACCCCTTGAACATCATATGTTCGAAAAGATGGGCGGTGCCGATATTGCCGATTTTTTCATAGGCCGAGCCGGCGCCCACCATGATAAACCCGGAAAAAACCGGGGCGGTATGCCGCTCTACCACCAGCACCGTCAGGCCGTTATCGAGAGTAAATTTTTCCACGGCAAACTGAAGGTCCTCCTGGGCGCTCGCGGAACCGAAAATAACCAGGCCCAAAAGCAACAACAGCAGCCACGATGATTTGCATTTCATGGGTGATTTTCCTTATAAAAAAAAGTATTTTACGTACATAATTCAATTACGGGATAAACGCTGGAATGTTTTATTCCCCGATAATTTTTACCAGCACCCTTTTGCGTCGGCGGCCATCGAACTCCCCGTAAAAAATCTGCTCCCAGGGGCCGAAATCAAGGTCCCCGCCGGTAATTGCGACCACTACCTCGCGCCCCATCAGCTGTCTTTTCATGTGGGCATCGGCGTTGTCCTCGCCGGTATCGTTATGCCGGTACTGGTCGATGGGGGCGTGCGGGGCCAGTTTTTCCAGCCATTTATCGTAATCCCGGTGCAGCCCGGACTCGTCGTCGTTGATAAACACCGACGCGGTGATATGCATGGCGTTGACCAGCACCAGCCCCTCGGTCACGCCGCTGTCGCGGATACATTCGCGCACATCGGGAGTGATATTCACAAAACCCCGCCGGTTGGGGATATTAAACCAAAGTTCCTTACGAAAACTCTTCATCGTTCAGCGCTCCTTTTGATATCAACGGATAGTTTTCTTCCAGTTGATGTATGGCTCCTTGCGAAGAAAGAAAGCTGGAATATAAACAAAATTCATCGACCGGGAAAGGGGCAACTTTAAAGAGGCTGTTGGCGGCCAGAAAGCCGGCTATCTTGTTGACTCGCGGTCCTTTGAGTTGCGCCACGGTTACGTGGGGAGAGAATTTGCGCCCCTCTTTGGGAAGCCCGGCCCAGACCAGGGCGGTTTCAATCTTTCGGTGCAGATGAGCCAGGGCTTCGTTTTTCTCAACCCCGACCCAGAGGGATTTCGGCTTTTTACGGAGGGGATAACAGCCCGCCCCCGATAGCACCACCGTAAACGGTTCGCATTTGATATGCGCCAGGGTCTCGGCGATATCGCGAAACACGGCCCCGTCCACCTCGCCGATAAAGCACAATGTCAGATGCAGTTGCTCCGGCTCCAGCCAGTTGGCCCCGGGCACACCGTGACAGATAAAGCGGATTTGCTCCTTTACCCGAGCGGGTAAATCGATTGCCACAAACAGGCGGTACAAAACAGACCTCGTCTTCCGAGCGGCCGAGGGGGAAAATCACGGCCGCTAAAAAAAAGGAGGACTTAAAAAAGCCCTCCTCACAATTATTCAATTTCCAGCGGATGCAAGCGCAGGTAGGTGGTGTTGCGTTTTTTCTGTTGAATATCCCGGTAAATCCGCATGACCTGGTCCTCGGTCAGGTTCAACTCCTCGGCCACCCTGGCGGCCGGGACATCGTGCTCCATGGCCCACCAGGCCGGGTCGAGGATATCGAAATTGACGCCGAAGAAAAAGTCCGTCTGGGTAACCTCGGCGCTGTAAGTATCGGTGGTGGGGATGCGTCTGCGAATTTCCTCGGGCACCTGCAGGTACTCGGCCAGCTGGAAAACCTGCATTTTGAACAGGTGGGCGATGGGTTTCAAATCCGCGCCGCCGTCGCCGTATTTCACGAAAAAGCCCAGTTCGTGTTCATCCTTGTTGCCGGTGCCGGCCACGGCCCGGTTGAGCCGCTCGGCATGGTAATAAAGCGAGGACATGCGGGTGCGCTGTTTGAAATTGGAAGCCGCCACCACCTGGAGGTACTGCTTCAACGGCAGGCGCTTGGATTTCATCTCGCCGTCGGGTTTCTCCATCGACACTTTGAAATAATTCAAAGCCGCTCCCTCTAGCGGGTTCGAACCGATGGTAATCTTGGTTTTGTATTCCGGCTTGAAGTCCGGGAACACTTCTTTGATGGCCTCGTTACGCCGCTGGTAACAATTAAAACCGTCCAGGGCGCCCGTTATGTTTTCGACGATAAATTCAATACCTAAGTGCCGGGCCAGGTTCTCCGCCAGTTTCTGACTGTCCGGGCTGGAATCGGTTTCCGGCATGATGACCCCCAGCACTTTATCCGGCCCCAGCGCCCGGGCGCAGAGGGCCGCCACCACGGTGGAGTCAATACCCCCGCTGATACCGACCACCGCCCCTCGGCATGATGACCCCCAGCACTTTATCCGGCCCCAGCGCCCGGGCGCAGAGGGCGGCCACCACGGTGGAGTCAATACCCCCGCTGATACCGACCACCGCCCCTTCCCGTTTTAAGTCCTGCCTGATTTGCCTGCGGATTAACTCGGTCAGGTCGTCGGTGACCTTCGCGGCGTCGATGTTCAGAATATTTTTATGAAACTCCATTTTTTTCCACTCTGTTTAAATTTTAAAAGTATTGCTTTATAAGACGATATAATATAATATATTTGACTGTAATTCAACCAGAAACAATCATCAGCTCAAACTGTTTATGGTATGGATGATAAAGCTTTTAATAGGGAAACACAATGGAACAAAGCGAAATTGTAGCGAAAGTTAAAGACTATATCGAAAAAAACTTTATCTATGACCAGGAAACAAACCTCAAGGTAGACGAATCCCTGCTTGACAACGGGTTGGTTGATTCCACCGGTATTCTCGAGGTGGTTTCCTTTATTGAAGAGACGTTCAGTATCAGTATTGAAGACGAAGAGATGGTGCCGGATAATCTGGATTCGGTCAACAAGATAGCATCCTTTATCGTTCGTAAGATACAGTAGTTCATTAAATTTAGGACGGCTCTACTTGCCAGAAAACCGGCCATAATGAGATTTCAATTTTCCCGGGATTATTTATTACCCTAACGGAGTAAACGAAAAATCATAGCTGAAATGAAAAAACCGTTTAAAACCGACCTGTTAAAATACTACCTGATCGACTGCGACACAGGTACGCCTTCGCTGGGACAGAAAATCCGGCTCTGGATTGAAAATAACGGACTGCACTGCGTGGCAATTTACCGTCTGGGGCAGTTATCCCAGCGTTTGTTAAATAAGAACAAACTGCTCGGGTTCCCTTTCCATCTTCTTTTCAAGATTCTAAGTGTCTTTATGGCAACAGTTTATCATTCGCATATTTACGCCGATATCGGTCCGGGGTTTTATATCGGCCATGTCGGCTGCATCTATATCGGCCCCTGCGATATCGGGGACAATTTCACCGCCACCCATAATGTCACGATCGGCGTCGGCCACAGCCGCTCGACCGAGGGCATCCCGAAAATCGGCCATAATGTCTGGATCGGCACCGGCTCGGTTATCTCCGGGGCCATCACGGTCGGCAACGGGGTGACGATTTCCAACGGGACCATGCTCTCGCGGTCGGTTCCCGACGGCTGCCTGGTGGGCGGCAATCCCGGCCGGGTCATCATGCGCGAATACGACAATCGCGAACTGCTGGTTTTTCCACCCCAGGGTTGATATTATTTTCCGAATAATTTATAAGCTCAGGTAAAATAGGGCGGCCGTTCGTTTTCGGCCATATTGATATGCAGCTCCCGCCCCAACAGAGCCGGAGATATAATCAGCGGCAGGGAATTTCTGAAAAGCAGGTAAAGGTCGGTATCCTCGCGGTTGTTGCCCCACCAGCTGGTGCAGGCGTAGTCAAACTCAAGCTCTTTCAGAAGGGGAATCAGTCGCTCGTAACCGGGCGGGTCATAACCGTAAGGATAGGCAAAACCCTTGATTTCACGGCCCAGCCGGGTTTCTATTTCCTTTTTGGAGGCGGTAATCTCGCGCCGGATATCTTCCATTTCGGCATGGCTTAAATTGATATGCGAACAGGTGTGGGCCCCGAACTGTACCCCGAATTCGGCCATTTCCTTTATCTGCTCCCAGCTGAGCGGCTGGTGCTCGGTTTTATCGTAATCGGCCTCACCCAGCATAAGTTGCTTGAGTTCCGTCGTGGTTTCAAGACGCTCATTATCCGGCAGCTGCATCAGGGCGAACGAGACCAGCTCGAAAAAATTCCTTCGAGATATATAGCCGTTATCCGGTTGTTCGAGTGGCTGGGGCAGTTGTTCGCCCAGCATCCGGTTGATATTATCGTAGTCAAGCTGTTCCAGGTCGGCGGCCTGAACCATGTCGGCGAAATCATCCCACCACAGCTTAACTTTGCCGTTTATCCAGTCGGTCGGCAGGTAAACGGTCGCCGGGCAGGAATACTTTTTCAGCAGGGGGAAAACTACGTCATAAACCGAATCGTAACCATCGTCGAATGTAATCGCCACCGAGTTTTCTTTCAAACCGCCGCCGTACTTGATTTCCTCGACTGCTTTTTCCACCGTTGTTACCCGGTAATTGCTTTTCAGTATTTTCAGGTGAGCCTCGAACTGGATGGGGGTAATCATCTCCTGGAGGGGCGGGTAATCGGCCTCAAGGACATCATCGGGAGCGAAATCGTGATACATCAAAACCAGAAGCCGCTTGTAAGCGCGAGTCGCCCGGCGGCTTTTATAACCGTAATAACCCCCGTAATAAAGTAGTTTTTTGGCGGTGGTCTTAAAATAATCCAGCATAAATCTTAAGCGTAATTCCGTTCCTTATAACTTTTTAAAAGTTAGGCGGGTTAAAACTGGTTGTCAACAAGCATAAATTGCCGATGTACATTTTATATTGTACGATTTAACTTTTGTTATGTATATTCTTTATACCAACACCGAAAACAGTAAGGAAAATCATAAATGGGTGAAATATCATACCGCCTGCTGGATTTTCATAAAGAAGACTGCTCTGATCTGTTCCGGCTTTTCAAACTGACCTACGGCAATGATGAACCGTTGAGACGCCGCTGGCAATGGCAGTATCTTGACCACCCCCGAACTAAGGATATCCAGGTGCTGGTGGCCGAGGCGGACGGCAAAATTGTCGGTTTTACCTCGCATTTCCCGATGGATGTCATGTTCCGGGGAAAAGTGCTTCAGTCCTACCATGGTTCCGGTTCGATGATTGACCCAACCTACCGCCGCCAGGGGATAATGTGGGGCATGGTAGCTAAAAGGGCCAAATTGCTCCCGCTCTATTACGCCCGCGGAATAGCCCCCAAAATGTACGAACTTCTGATGAAATTCGGTTACACCCCCATCTATCCCAATAATTACATGATAAGCATCGTCTCCAAACCACGGTGGCTTTTGCGCAAAATCAAACTCTACAGTAAACCGGGACAACTCCGGCCCGAAACGGTCGAGGCTCACCCGGAGTATAGGCTGTTAGAAAAATTCGGCGACGAGTTCGACGAGTTCTGGAACCGGATAGCCACTAAATTCCACCTGATTGTCGTTAAAGACGCCGCTTTCATGAACTGGCGCTATACCGACCAGCCCTACATCGAATATAAGTTCATATATCGCAAGATAAACGACCGGATTGTCTCGGTGATGGTTTTAAAAGAGACCGGTCATATCGGAAAAATCGTGGATATAATCTGGGACCCGGATATCAGCACCGAGCCGAACGACAGTATCGCGTTCGCCAAAAAGCTTTTCAAAAAATCCGGCTTCACCAACCTTTATTGCTGGGGCACGCATAAAAGCCTGCGCGACGCCTTGACGAAAAACGGCTTTATTAACCTGAAAGAGTCCCCCCTGTTCTGTGTCTCCACCAAACACAAGGAAATCGACCAGCTGTCCGACGGGGACAAACTGCATTTCGTCGACGGCGACGGCGATTACGAGTTCCTGGAGTAACGGTTATGAAAATCCTGCTTTTTTCACATGTCTCACCTTACCCCATCCTGACCGGACGGGAACTGCGCATTTATCACGTCTGGAAACTGATGGCCAAACGCCACGAGGTGCACCTGGTATGCCAGACACCCGAACCGCCGGACCCGGAAACAATAAAGCATCTCGATGAAATTTTCGCCTCCACCGCCTATTACCCGTACCTGCCTCTGCCGACCGGGGGCGGTAAGCGTTCGGTCATGAATATCCTGAAGGAAATATTTAATCCCCCAATCGAGAATTACAGCCTCTCGGCTTTCGATGATACCGTTCGGGCGGCTATCGAGGATAAAGTCAAAAAGGAAAAAATCGAGGCGGTCTACACCTACGGCCTAGCCGCCCGGAGATATGTCGAGAATCTTAAAGGTCTGGCGATGGTCAACGATATCGGCGATGACCCGACCGTGTTGCATTACCGGTTGATGCGCGAAAAGAAAGGCCTGGTCGACAAATTGCGGGGCGTCAAGGAATGGCTGGCTGCCCGGAATTTCGAGAAAAAAGAACTCAGTAATTTCAAAAATACCGTGATAATATCTTTTGATGATGCCAAAGTCCATAAGCGCCTGTGCCCCGACAACAATATCACCCTGCTGCCCAACGGGGTCGATTCGGAATTCTTCAAAAGCGACCGCCGTTTGACAGGGGAGGAACCGACGCTGATGTTCTCCGGGGTGATGAACTACGAGCCCAATATCAGCGCCGCGGTGTATTTTTCTCGCGATGTTTTCCCGCTTATTAAAAAGGAAATCCCCGAAGCCCACCTGTTAATCGTCGGCCGCTACCCGACCGACCTGGTCAACGCCCTGGACGACAGCGATACCGGTATCACCGTCACCGGTGAGGTGGCCGATATCCGCGAATATTTCAATAAAGCCCGGGTATACGTCTGCCCCCTGCGCTCCGGGGCCGGGATTAAAAACAAGATCTTGGAATCCTGGGCGATGGCGACCCCGGTGGTGGCTACCTCGTTAAGCTGCGAGGGTATCGAGGTCGCGCCCGGTGAGGATATTTTGGTCGCTGACACGGCCGAACAGTTCGCCCGGCAGACAGTTAAACTTCTTAAAGATAAAGAATTGCGAGACAAACTGGCCCGTAACGGCCGCGTGAAAGTCGAAGAAAAATACAGCTGGGAATCCCGCTGTGATATCCTGGAAGAAACTTTTATAAAGGTTTTGAAAAGTAATTAATTTTATTAAATTACGTTATTGCTCCAGCGATAAAATGCCGAAATTTATAAAATATTCCGGATTTTACCGAACTGCTCAAAGGACTTTTAAAAGACCGTTATGAGAATCGTATGTAAGAGGATTTTATTTACCATAGGCGTGCTGATTGTCTCCCCGTTGATAATTTTTACCCGGTTGGAAGCTCTCTTGTTCGGTAAAAACCGGGAGTTAATTTTCTGCGCCTGCGGCGAATTTTTATCCATATGCCCGAGTATCATTGGCCTTTATATGCGCAAAGCTTATTATTGGGCGGTTTGTACCGACGTCTCCCTTGATGCACATTTTCTGTTTGGAAGTTCTCTGGCTCATCGCCAAAACATAATTCGCGCTGGTGTGGTTATCGGAGCTTATACGATCATCGGTTATGCCGACATTGAAGAAAATGTCCTGATGGCGGCACGAGTATCTATCATTTCCGGAAAATATCAGCACGGCCATCCTAACCAGAGAACAGCCCAACAAGAAACTAAAGAAGAACACGAAATAATCCATATTGGCAAAAATACCTGGATCGGTCAGGATGTATCTATCCTGGCCAATATTGGAAAAAATTGTACGGTCGGAGCCGGTAGTGTCGTATTTAAGGATGTCCTCGATAATACCACCGTCCTGGGCAATCCGGCGAGAAAAGTGAATATTGATCGCCCGCCGAGCAAGGAAAGCGATTCCTGAGCTGAGCGGTATCATGAAGACAAGCATTCCCAGTATTAAATTCTAATGGAATTGATTAATGTATAGCGTTATAAAAAGTCTGGCCAAACACTCGGTTATTTACGGCCTCGGGGATTTCCTGAGCAAATCTATCGGTTTTATTCTTATTCCTGTCTACACCCATTATCTCTCCACGGCGGAATACGGCACTCTGGAGCTTCTCGATTTGACGTCTTATATAATCGGTCTTTTATTGGCGATGGGCATAGCACAGTCGGTTGTCCGGTACTATTACGAATACGAAGACCAGGAACGGAAAAATCAGGTTATCAGCATCGCCATGATAACCATCTGGACTGTGTCGATAGTCGTTTTGTGCATATTGTTTTATTTTTCCGGCAACATTTCCAATATCGTTTTCAAATCGCCCGATTACTCACACCTGTTAAACATCATCTTCATCACGATGGTAATCAATCTCAGTAATGAGATTCCGACCACCCTGCTTCGGATTCAACAGCGATCAGTCTTTTTCGTAATTGTTTCACTGTCTCGACTGGTGATAAATCTGGTTTTGAATATTCTTTTTATAGTTCATTTCGAGATGGGCGTGCTGGGCATTCTCTATGGCGGACTGATAGCCTCGGCCGTCACCGGCGTATTCCTGACAATCTACACTCTCCGTCAGACAGGCATAACGTATTCTAAAAATATCACCATGGCCATGCTCAAATACGGTCTCCCCCTGGTAGGCAGCTGGTTCGGCATGTTTATTCTGAATTTCGGCGACCGCTTCCTGCTGCAGCGCATGACATCCCTTTCCGATGTCGGGATTTATTCTCTGGCGTATAAATTTGGCATGTTGCCTAACGTCCTGGTCCTGGGTCCTTTCCAGAGAATCTGGGCGCCCAAACAGTTTGAGGTCGTAAAAGAACCGGATGCCAAACCCACTTACGGCCTGGTGTTCACCTATTTTATTTTTGTCCAGCTTTTTATCGGGTTGGGGATACTGGTTTTGATTCGCGACGTTATTACTATCATTGCCGACCCGGAATACCACAGCGCTCACCAATATGTATCTCTCATTTTAATTTCGTATCTTTTCTACGGCGCTTATGCTTTTACCCAGTTCGGTATCCTCTTAAAGAAAAAGACCAAATATCTCGGCATCACGGCTCTAATCGGAGCGGCGCTTAACGTAAGCCTGAATCTATTACTGATACCCCGCCTGCAAACCTGGGGGGCGGCTATCGCCACCGTCAGCTCGTTCGCGTTCCTGTTTATCTGCGTTTTCCCCATCGCCCAGCATCTCTACCGCATCCCCTATGAGTACGGCCGCCTTTTAAAAATGATTCTGACCGCGGTCGGCCTGTATATCCTGGCATATTATATCAATCCCGAAAATATCTATGTATCGTTAATTGTTAAATTTGTGATAGCTCTCTGCTATCCCCTGGTTTTGTATGTAATCGGTTTTTATACGCGCACCGAGCGGGACAAGGCCCGCGAGTTGTTCGGACGGCTGATGAATATTATCAGGAAGAAGAAGGTCGACGGCCAGTAAAGCGATTTATTTGACTCATGAAAAAAGAGCTGATATCCATACTCGGTTATTTCGGTTATGCCAACACCGGCGACGAAGCCATTTTAAGTTGCATGCTGACTAAACTGAGAGAATTAAAATTAGACGCCGATTTCGTGGTTTATTCGGGCAATCCCGAAGAAACCACCCGTACCCACAATGTCGCCGCCGTCCACAATATCTTGCCCACTTCCGTCAAGAGCTTTTTAATCCGCGCTCTGGGTCGCAACCGGAAAAATTTCTTCGAAACACTGAGGGTTTTCCGCCGGACGACGGTTTTTATGGTCGGCGGGGGAGGACTTTTTTTCGACCATCCCGACTCCAATGTCTACCTGCTGGAACTGCTGACCAAAATCAAGCGAGCCAAAAAATATGACAAGAAGGTGGTTCTTTTCGGAGTCGGGTTCGGACCGGTTCATCTGGAAAGTTCACGCCGGGTATTAAAAGTTATTTTAAACCGGGTGGATTTGATAACCGTCAGAGACGAGGAATCCAGGCAGCTGGTCGAGGAACTGGGTATCGTGCAGCCGGACATTCACACCACCGCCGATTTTGTATACTTCCTGAAACGCGCTTCTGATGTACAGATTGATAAAATATTGGAAAAAGAACGAATTACTCTTTCCCGGCGGCCGCGTATAGGTCTCTGCCTGTGTTGCTACAGTAACGAACACCCGGCCTGGGAAAAAAGCCTGGTCGCTTTCTGCCGGCACGCCCTCGATAATTTAGAAGCCGACCTCTGGTTTATTCCCATGCAGACCGGGGGCGGGTTCGATGACCGGGCCAGTGCCCGGATGATTATAGACGATTTACCGAATAAAGACCGGATTTTTTCAATTGAGGGGCAATACTCACCGCAGGAGACGATGGGTCTGATGGCGCGCTGTAATATGATTCTGGGAGAAAGGTTCCATGGCGTGATTCTTTCGTTAAACAATCGCGTCCCGGTCTTCGGTCTTTCATATAAACCCAAAGTGGAGCGCCTGTTTAAAGAAATCAGTCATGATGACTGGTTTATACGCGAGGATGACATGACGCCCGAAGCCCTGATAAACGGCTTCCAGAAAATCTGGAATGAAAAAGAAACCCTTGATGATGAACTTCAAAAGGGGTTTAAACTGCTTGAAAATAAAGCACTTAGAAATTTTACTTTACTGGCTGAACGGCTGCAAAAGAAACCCTGATTTCAAGTTTTATTTTTGTTTCCCCTCCCTGACAGATGTATATTATTTTGAAGGGTATAATATTATCTCCGTTATAGTTAATAACCGCTATTTTTTAAACGGATTCTGGTAAAATGAAAGTCGAGCAGGATAAAAACTTAAAACTTTCTCACGAAAGGCACCGAAGTGCACCGCTCATCGTGGGTCGGCATATTTATTTGCTGCTGGTAATCGGTATTTCGGTGGCGGCGGCGGCGGCGCTTCTGGTCACACCCGAAAAGTTTCAGTTGCCGCTCATCCTGGTTATCCCGGCGATGGTAATCGGTATCTGTATTTTGCAAAACCCCTATGTCGGTATCTACCTGTTCTTCCTGTATGATACGCTGAGACCCTATGATTTCATCTATGCCTTACAACCGATGCGGCTGGCTATCATAATAGAGGGATTAACCTTTGTCTCCTGGATTATATATTTATTGCGTACTAAGGATAAATTAAACTGGCACGTTTTTAACTGGCCGTTCCTGGGTTTTCTCGGTCTGATCGGGTTATCGGTGTATACCGCTGAAAATAGCTGGTTGGCTTATGATGTCTTTATCGTCATGACGGTCAGCTTTGTAATGTTTATTGTCGCCACCAATACCGTGGACTCCATGAAACGGTTAGACAAGCTCGTCTGGCTGTTTTTACTGATTCATCTCTATTTCGCCTTTCGGGGAATTTATAATTACCAATTCGGCGAAATGCTGCCGAACGGACAGAGAACCAGCGGTGTTGTTGGCACCAGTTTTTTAAGCGACGAAAACGATTTCGCTCTGGTTATAAATGTATTAATCCCGATGGCCTTTTTCATGTTTATAGCCTTGAAAAACAAGTTTCTCAAAATTTTTACCGGCGGTCTTCTGGTGGTATACGTTTACGCTATCATTAGCAGTTTCTCGCGCGGCGGCTGGGTCGGCCTCATGGCTGCTATCACCTACTGTATTTTGAATTCCAAAAAAAAGCTGGTTAGTTTTACGGCTGTCCTGGTGCTGGGGTTGATACTTGTTTCGGTGGCTCCGTCTGAATACTGGCAGGAAATGGAAACCATCTCGGATACCAGCGAATCCACGGCCGACGCTCGTATCCATTACTGGAAGGCGGCCATCGTGATGTTTACCGATTATCCTATTCTGGGGGTAGGCGCTGGTAACGGCGGTATCTGGTTACCCTATTACATCACCGGTACAGCCAATCCCGGCACAGAATGGGGTCGGGCTTTTCACGGCACTATCCCCCAGGTATTGGCCGAAACGGGAATTATCGGCTTCACCTGCTACGCCCTGATGGCCTATTACGCCATCAAGAATCTATGGTTCATAAGGAAACGTAAAACCACCGGCAAAAACAGTATCTCCAGGGAAGTTATCGCTAACGGCCTGCTGGGCGGGATTATTACCTATTTCGTTACCGCCACCTTCATCTCCACCGTCTATTATCCCCAGTTGTGGATGCTCTATACCCTGACGGTAATCCTTATTTTCGTGGATAAGGCGGAAATCGAAGCTGACCGTTCGGCTCAACCGGCGCCGGACTCAACAACCAGTTAAAAAAAAGAAAATGAGCTCGTGACCCAAAAAGGCGAAAAAAAGTTATTCCTCACGGCCTTTTCCCTCCTTTTAATTCTGCACCTTTACCTGATATGGCAGCAGACGCTCTACCCTTTCCTGGATATGCCCAACCACCTGGCCGCGGCCGCCGTGCTTAAAAATATGGGCGACATCGCCAATAATTTCGACGCCTTTTACACCGTCGAATTGTTTTTCCAACCCAATGTTTTCCACCTGCTTTTCTGCGCCTCGGATATCTTTCCCTCGGCGGAAATGGCCAATACCGTATATCTCAGCCTTTATGTTCTGCTTTTGCCGCTGGCGACCTTGATGATTATCAACCGGCTCGAAGGAAACCTCTGGTTCTCACTGTTGAGCTTTTTATTTTTGTATAATTTCAATATCTCCTTCGGGTTTGTCGGTTTCGCATTCGCTGTCCCGCTCCTGCTGATTTTCCTCTGCCTTCTTCTGGACTATCCCGGTGAGAATGCTTTCGCCCGAAGGACGATGGTCGGCGCTCTTTTGATGCTGCTTTATTTTGTCCATGTCCTGGCGATGCTTTTCGCCCTGTTTTTATTTCTGGTGTTCTGCCTGTATTTCTTCCGGTTCTCGCTAAAAAGATTTTTCATGGAATTCCTCCCGGCCCTGCCGGCGATAGCGCTCGTCCTGATTTGGTGGTCGCTCAATCATGACAACGATTCCCCCGGCCTGGCGGTTTTTCTGGGGGATTATTATGTACACGATTTTTTTCAAACTTTCATAAAACGCGCCCGCCTGGTCGCTTTTGACAATTACCGCCTGTTTTCCCGCTACGCAGGGTACGCCGTCGGGATCTTTTTCGCCCTGGCGGCGATGGTACCACCGCTGTACGCCCTTTATATCCGGCGCAAGACAATCGGCCCGGCCCTGAAAAAACCGGCCGTGGCAACCGTTTTTATTTTTATGCTCTGCACTTTCCTTTGTTTTTTCCTGTTGCCGGCGGGCCTGCCCGGGCAGGGCTATCTTTACCATCGTTTTGCGGTGATTTTAATCCTGGGGGTAATCATAGCGGGCGGATTATTCTCTTCGCTGAAAATGTCAAAAATCAAAATCGCCGCCCTGCTGGCGGTATGCCTTTTGCATTTCGGTCTCTACTACGACTATTTCACCGCCTTTGACCGGGAAAACGACAGTTTCGCCGAAGAAGTTTTATCCGATATCCCATCCGACAAAACCCTGGTCGGCCTGATTGCCGATAACCTGTACCGGGGGCACCCGATGTATTTTCACTTTCCCAACTATTTCATCATCCGTCAACAGGGTATCGCCGCCTCATGTATAACCAAATACCGCTTCGGGGTTATCCGTAGAAAGATAGCGGAGGATATTTTGCCGGTTTACGATGAACTGATGCGGGACACGGTCCATATCCTGAATAATTATGAAAAAACCGACTATCTTTTAATTCGGGGCGAATTGCCGTCGGTATATAAACCGCTTTTGCATAGTTTTAAACTGGTCAAATCGTCAGGGAAATGGTTTATTTACGAAAAGATATTCAATCCGGAAGAATCGGGCTGACGGCGAAGGATTTGGTATAAATATAAAATACAACCCGGTCGAATATTGATTATAGATTAGCTTAAGATCATTTTTAAATATGATAAAGATAATAAACTACAGCGATAAATATGAAACCGCCTGGACGGAGTACGTTGACCGTTCGCCGGAGGCCACAGTGGCGCACCAGGTCGGCTGGCGAAAGGCGATGAAAACCGGCCTCGGTCACGAACCGTACTATTTACTGGCGCTCGAGAACGACGCCGTCAAAGGCGTCCTGCCCCTCTTTTTGGTCAAAACCTGGTGGCGGACAAAATATCTCATCTCGCTGCCATGGATAGATTACGGCGGCCTTCTGGCCGACGACGAGCCAACCGCCCGGGCCTTGCTCGAGAAGGGTCAGGAACTCACTAAAGAACTCAACGCGGAATTTATGGAATTCCGCTCGGTCGATGAGAACCGCCTGGGTATGGCCCTGCGCACCGACAAGGCGACTTTTTTACTGCCGCTGGATAAGGACCCGGAAATCGTCTGGAACGGTTTCGACGCCAAACTCCGCAACCAGATCCGCAAATCGGAGAAATCGGAACTGACCACCGAATTTATCGGCCTCGAGGGACTGAACCGGTTTTACAAAGTTTTTTCATACAACATGCGGGATTTGGGTACGCCGGTCTGGGGCCGGGAGTTTTTCAGGGCGGTGCTGGAGAATTTCCCCGACAACGCCTGGCTCGTGTTGGTCAACAAGGACCAAATTACCGTCGCCGGTGGGCTGGTGCTGGCTTTCAAGGATCGACTGTACGTGCCATCGGCCTCGTCATACCGGAGTTACCTGAAATACTGTCCCAATCACGCTCTTTACTGGTCGGTCATCAAGTACGCTTGTGAAAAGGGATACGCTCACTTTGATTTCGGCCGGTCCAGCTACGATGCCAACACCTTTAAATTCAAAAAACAGTGGACCCAGCCGCCCCGGCCGCTGACCTGGCAGTATTACCTGAACCGAATCGACGAGGTGCCGAGTATCAACCCGGCCAACCCGAAATATAAGCTTTTTATCGGTCTCTGGCGGCGTCTGCCGCTTTTTGTGGCCAATTACCTGGGACCCAAAGTAATTAAAAACTTTCCGTGAGGATTTAAGTCGCGTTTATGTTTTATCTGGTACCACCGGCCGGCACCCCCGTAACATTCGGGGATATTTTCAGGATTAAAGCCGCCCGTATGCGTCCGGCGGCGGCCCTGGCAAAATTCACCGACCAGATAAAAAACCATACCCGGGCCGGGCACTGTTTTTTTGTCAATTCCGGACGCAGTGCCCAGACCCTTATTTTAGAAGCTCTCAAAGAACTTGCCTCGTCCGATAAAAACGAGGTCGTCATCCCCGCCTACACCTGTTATTCGGTCCCGGCCTCTATCGTCCGGGCTGGTTTGAAAATCAGAATCGTTGATATCGACCCCGATACGCTGGATTACAATTACGACCAACTTAGAAATATCGATTTTTCAAAAGTTCTGGCTCTCAACGCCAGCAACCTTTTCGGCCTGGTCAGCGACTGGGACAAGTTAAAAATCTTAGCCGATAAACATGATGTGTTTTTTATAGACGATGCCGCGCAGACGATGGGGACGCTGTATCGGGGTAAACCTTCGGGCGCTTGCGGCGACGCCGGCTTTTACAGTCTTGACCGGGGTAAGAACCTCTCGACTTTCGCCGGCGGCGTTCTCATTACCGATAATGATACTCTTGCGGATAAAATAACCGGCTTCACGGACCAACTGAAAGAACCCGGATTACTTTTTGAAGCGGGTCTCTTGGCTAAAATGATTCTCTACAGTCTGCTTCTACGGCCGCGTCTGTACTGGCTGCCCGACGCCCTGCCGTTTTTGAGATTAGGAGAGACGGTTTACGATGAGACCTTTGCGATAACAAAACTTTCCAAACTTCAAATAGCCGCCGGGTCGGTGCTGTATCAGAAACTGGAATTTTTTAATAAGCGCAGAACTGAAAACACCCGAAAATTAGCTGAACCGATTGCCGGCTTCGGGCGTTATACTATTCCGGGTTATAAATCCGACAACTGTCCCGCTTTTTTACGACTGCCGGTACTGGCCGATAACAAATGCGAACGCGACCGAATAATGAAGTTACTTAAAAAAAATAAAATAAAAGCAACTGCCATGTATCCCGATATAATCAGAAATATCAAGCGGGTTGAACCTTCTCTGGTTTCAGAAGATTCGGATTTCCCCGGGGCGAGATCGGTTGTCGAGCGGTTGTTCACATTGCCGACCCATCCTTACGTCCGGGAGCGGGATATTAAAAAAATAATAGGTTGTCTGGGCGGGTGAGAAAAAATATTAACGATGAGAAAACTGATTAAACATACCCTGGTGGCCGTTTTATACTATAGCGGTTTGCTTTATTCGATGAGGCTGCTGTTCAAACCGAAAGTGTGTAAATCTCCGCTGATTTTAATGTACCACCAGGTTGCCGGCGATCAGGAAACTAAAAATAAATACCTTATGAAAGGCTTATACGTTTTTCAAAGCACTTTTGATAAACAGATGGCCTATTTAAAAAAGAAATATAACCTGATGACCCTGTCACAGCTGGTAGAACATCTGGTCAACAACCGGCCGATACCTAAAAAATCAGTGATAATTACTTTTGATGACGGCTGGCGGGATAATTTCCAGTACGCATATCCGGTTTTAAAAAAATATAACATCCCGGCTACTGTTTTTATTACCACCGATTTTATCGAATCCGGAAAAATATTCTGGTTCCTGAAAGCTGCCGTATTACATCAGAACAGCCGTCTGACGCTTGAACAATTTTCCGATATTTTCGGAAATTACACTCACGATATAAAAAGATCACCATCGGGTTCTTCAGAAAACTACCTGGAGACGTTGTATACCGACCTCGAAGAATTCATGGTTTTCATAAAGCGCTTTGATAACGGACAAATCCTGAAGTTACTGGATGAAATGGCGGCAATCTCCGGCTTGAATATTAAAGAATTGTTAACCGAGCGTTTGATGTTAAACTGGGCGGAAATTAATGAGATAAAAGATCTGGTGGAAATAGGCTCGCACGGCTGTTCGCATCATATTATGACAACTCTCGGCGCCGATGCGTTAAAAACAGAGTTGACCGAATCCAAAAATATTCTCGAGGAAAAAACCGGCCGGCCAATCACGCTCTTTGCTTACCCCAACGGTGATTATAATAATGACATCAAAAAAATGGTGAGTGAAGCCGGTTACCGGGCGGCTATTTGCACCACCGGAGTGGATACAACGCCGGACGAACACGACCTATTCGCTATTAAACGCCTCGGCGTTCATGAAGGGGTTTCAGCCGGTTTCGGCAACGGTTTTTCGAAGGCATTATTTTATTTTACAATATGCAATTGGAAAAATATACTTTAATACCGGGCGAAGCCGATAATATGTTAAACGACTTACTGGAAGGCGGTCGGGAAACCGAATAAAATTATAAAGGACCGCCGCACCGGAGAAAGAATTAAAGAAATTAGCAAACAATAATGAGTAGCCACCCAAAAAACCATCGGAAAATCAATCTCATGCACGCCGTGCTGGATATGGACATCGGCGGTCTGCAGCGCCTGATTTCCGAGACCACCATGGTTATGAACCGGGAGTTGTTCCATATTGAAGTTGTCTGCTATGACCAGCTGGGCTGTTTCGCCGAATACTTGAAGGATAACGGTATCGAAGTTACCCTGCTGCAGAAAAACCAGAAACGCGCCGACCTTCTATATCCCCTTCGACTGGCAAAATTCTTAAAACAAAAGAAAGTAGATATTCTGCACATGCACCCGGGCGCTTTTGTATTCGGCTGTCTGGCCGGAGCCATGGTGCGCACTCCCGCTCTGGTGTACACCGAACACGGCCGGGCGGTGGTGGAAGAGAAAGTCCGTCTCATTGAGGACCGCATCAGCGGCTTCTTTGTCGACCGAATGATTGCCGTTTCCAGGGACCTCGAGAAATACCTGGTCGAAGTCGTGCACCTGCCGGCCCAAAAAATCTGCACCGTCATAAACGGTATCCGGACAGAAAAATTCCAGCGCAGAGAAAAATCAGAACAAATCTTAAAGGAATTCAATATTTCCGGTGACTGCAAAGTAATAGGTACCGTCAGCCGCCTTGATGCCGTAAAGGACCAGTTGAACATGATAAAGGCTTTCCAGCTGGTTAACGAGAAAATTCCCGACAGTAAGTTGTTATTGGTCGGCGAGGGTCTGATGAGAGAGAAGCTGACAGAATATATCGAGCAGAATAAGTTAAATGAAAAAGTTATAATCACCGGTCTGCGCGGCGATGTTCCGGAAATGCTCAATATCTTTGACCTGTTTGTACTCTCGTCGCTGTCGGAGGGTACCTCGGTATCCTTGCTCGAAGCCATGGCCGCCAGACTGCCGGCGGTGGTTACCAATGTCGGTGGTAATCCGGATATTATCGACCACGGCATTAACGGTCTGGTGGTCGAACCGAAAGACACCCGGGCCCTGGCCGGAGCTATGCTCGAAATTCTGAAAGACTCGGATAAGTATGAACGTTTCAGTCGGGCCGCTATCGAAAAAGTCGAGAAAGATTACAGTATTGAAAAGATGGTTAATACGTATACCGAGATATATTTTCAAATTTTAAGGAAAAAAAGAAAATTTAAGGATTTGACCCTTTGACCACGACCGTTATTATCACCCTAGTTATTTTTTGGCTGTCGTTATTTCTTATATTCTGGGCCTACTTCGGCTACCTGGCAGCGCTGAAAATAATTTCCCTGTTTCACAAAAAAAAACTGCTCCGCAGTGACATGACTCCCGTAATCAGTATGGTCATTACCGCCTTTAACGAGGAAAAACGCATAATCCAGAAACTTGACAACACCCTGTCACTTGATTATCCCCATGAGAAATTGGAAATTATCGTGGTCTCCGACGGTTCCACTGACAAAACCGAGGACATCGTCCGTTCTTTCGAGTCCAAAGGGGTCAAGCTGCTGGTTATTCCCTTGCGGCACGGCAAGCATTACAGCCAGGGGCGGGGCATACGGATGGCTCAAAACGATATTGTCGTATTAACCGACGCTACCACTTACCTACAGGACGATGCCCTGAGAAAAATCGTCCGCAACTTCGCCGATCCGACAATCGGCTGTATTTCCGGCGAGGACCGGATTGAATCCGGTGATGGCGGCACCGACGGTGAGGGTATTTATGTCAAATACGAGATGAAACTGCGAGCCCTGGAAAGTCAAGTCGGCTCCCTGGTCGGGGTCAGTGGCTGTTTTTTCGCCATGCGCAAGCATCTCAATTCCGACTGGATTGACGATATGTCCAGCGATTTTTATATGCCCATCGTTGCCTATATCCACGGTTATCGGTCTGTGCTCGAATCCGAAGCCCTGGGCTATTATAAAATTCTCAAAAAGGCGGAAAAAGAATTTGAGCGGAAAGTTCGGACCATCGTGCACGGGTTCGAGGTATTATTCAAATTCAAAAATATTCTTAACCCTTTTAGATACGGCTTTTATTCCCTACAGATGTTCTCCCACAAACTGGACCGCTGGCTGGTGCCGTTCTGGCTCATCTTTCTTTTCGCCATGAATGCCCTTTTGATCGACCGCGGGCTTTTCTATCAGGTCTTTTTCGCCGGCCAATTATTGTTTTACCTTCTGGCTCTTTTTGCCTATAATGTAAAAAAATCGAGAAATAATATTATCTTTAAGGTTCCGCTATTTTTTGCCATGGTCAATCTCTCGATTTTGCTGGCCTGGCATTATTATTTAACCGGTAAAAAATTTGTGACATGGGAATCGACCAAAAGATAACCGTTTGCCATCTCATTTCCGGCGACCTGTGGGCGGGCGCCGAAGTACAGGCGTACACCCTGCTGTCAGCCTTGAAAGACGAGCCGGGAATTAACCTGCTGGCCGTGGTGTTGAACGAGGGTCGACTCGCCGAGCAACTTCGCAAGGGCGGCATCGAGACAATCGTTATCGATGAATCCCGGCACGGGATTGTACAAATCTTTAAAATTCTCAAAGAAGAATTAAAGAACAGAAAAATTGACGTCCTGCACAGCCATCGCTATAAAGAAAATATTCTTGCCGCCCTGTTGAAGAAAGAAGGTTTGACCCGATATCTGGTTCAGACCGTGCACGGGCTGGGTGAGGAATTCAAGGGTTTTCAAAAAATTAAAATTATCCTTTATTCTTTATTGAACAATTATTTTACGAGACGGTATTTTAATAAAATCATAGCCGTTTCTAATGATATTGAAAGGCAACTGAAAGATAAGTTCAAGGCTGATTGCCTGACGACCGTTCACAACGCGGTTAAAACGGAAAATATCCGACCCGCTCATTCTAATTCCGAGGTTCGCCGTGAGTTGAAAATCGATGACAGCCAACCCGTTATCGGCACCGCCGGCAGACTGGTCCCCATCAAGGGATATGATATTTTCCTCTCGGCCGCAAAAATCATTCTCGAAGATACTCCCCGGGCGGTTTTTCTTCTGGCCGGCGACGGTCCGCTTAAAGAAGAACTGCAACAGCAGGCCCTCTCTCTGGGAATCGAAAAAAACGTTCGCTTTTTGGGTTTTCGCGAAGATATAATTGACATCCTCAATTGTCTTGACATATTTGTAATGTCCTCGCACCATGAGGGTATTCCGATGATACTTCTCGAAGCCATGGCCTTGCAGAAACCGGTGGTCTCCACCGCGGTCGGCGGCGTTAAGGAAGTTATCGAAGATAACCTTTCCGGCTTGCTGGTCAAACCGGGCGATGAAAAATCGCTGGCGCTGGCCTGCCTGATCGTCCTCAACCGACCGGACACAAGAGAAAAACTCAGTCGGGGGGCAATCGGGCGGATTGAAGAGGAATATTCTGTCGAGGTGCAGCGAGCCAGGCTTTTGAATCTTTATCGCGGGATGGTTAATTAAAAATGAAGATATTGATGATTACCCATTTTATTCCTTATCCCCCTCACGGCGGGTCGATACAAAGGAATTATAACCTGCTTAAAGAAATTTCAAGGTATCATGAAATTTATTATTTAACTTTTACCCAGAAAGTTCTTATGCCCGATGAAGACCTGTTAAAGCGAAGCCTTGAAGAATTAAACCGCTTTTGTAAAGCTGTAAAAGTTTTTAAAATTCCGACCGATTACAGCAAATTCCGCTGGTATTCATTACTCCTCAGAAACTTGTTTTCGTTGACACCCTATTCGGTGTGGAAATTCAAATCCGAAGCGATGAAAGAGGAAATAATTAACATCACAAAAGAAATAAATTTTGATATTCTGTATATCGATACCATCGCCCTGGCCCAATATGAGAAAACAGCTCCTTCTCTACTCAAGGTCATGAACCATCACAACGTAGAATCTTCACTTCTACTGCGGCGAAGCGCCAATGAAAAAAATCCTCTAAAACGGTTATATATCTATCTGCAGGGGCGAAAGCTGAAAAGATATGAGAAGATTATGACCTCGCGTTTTGATTTGAATATCATGGTTTCCAAACTGGATAAAATTGAAATGCAGCAATATGCCGGCGGCACGCAATTTGATGTCATAACGAACGGAACCGACATTGAGTATTTCAAGCCGGAAGATAAAATACCCGCAAAAGAGCTTATCTTTGCCGGCGGCATGACCTGGTATCCTAATAAAGATGCCATGATTTATTTTTGTAAAGAAATCTTTCCTTTAATTCAAAAAAAGGACCCCGACGTGATCATGAACGTTATTGGAAGTCATCCTCCGGCCGAAATAGTTAAAATGTCAAAAACTAACAGGGCGATAGCAATCCACGGTTTTGTGGATGATGTCCGTCCCTACCTCAGCCGGTCGGCCGTTTACGTTGTGCCTATTCGGGTGGGAGGCGGCACCCGGTTAAAAATCCTCGACGCTTTCGCCGCCGGCAAAGCCGTCGTGTCGACGTCCATCGGCTATGAGGGGATCGACGTCACCCCCGGGGAAAATATCTTAACCGGTGACTCTCCGGAGGAATTTGCCGAACAGGTTTCAAAAGTTTTAAATGATGAACCGTTAAGGAAAAAACTGGAAGTTAATGCGCGTAAAACAGCGGTCGAGAAATATTCCTGGCAAATTATCGGAAAGACTTTAAATGAAGCCTATCTTAAATTAGCTGTATGACCAAACTTATTGAAAATATATACAATCACAGCCCCGCCTTTATTCAGAACCTGGGCGTGACCCTGTACGGACTAAAAATTTATAACCGTGAATACGGTAAAAAATTTGAAAAATTACTCACCGAAATAGAGAAAATCCAGTGGTACTCCTTCGCCGAGCTGAAGGTATTTCAAAACGAAAAATTAAAAAAAATTATTTCCCATTGTTATGAAAACGTGCCCTATTACCGGGAGACGATGAAATCAAAAAAGTTAACGCCCGGCGATATAAAAACAGTTGACGACCTGTCCAAAATGCCCTTATTGACGCGCGATGATATTAAAAAGAATTTCAGCAGCCTGATTGCCGTTAACGCGAAAAAGGCCGACCGGCTGCACGGCCATACCAGCGGTACCACCGGCTCACCCTTGCAATTTCTCTACGACCGCAACGTTTGCCTGGTAAAAAACGCTTTCGACTGGCGGCAGAAGCGCTGGGCGGGCATTAACCCGGGTGACAGGTATGCCTTTTTTCTGGGCCGGATGGTCGTGCCTTTAAATCGCAAAAAACCTCCGTTCTGGAAGTACAACTGGCTTTTAAATCACATATTTTTTTCAAGCTTTCACATGTCTTCGGAAAACCTCGACAGATACTTCGAGAAACTGGACAAATTTAAACCCCGGGCGATTGAAGGCTATCCCTCGACCATGTATCTTTTGGCCCGATATCTGTTGAGTAAAAAGCGAACCTTCCCCTTAAAAGTGGTTTTCACCTCGTCGGAGACGCTTTTACCTCAGCAGCGCGAGGCTATAGAAAAAGCTTTCGAGTGCAAACTGTTCGATTTCTTCGGCCTGGCCGAAAGGGTCTTTTTCGCCACCGAATGCGATGCCCATGAAGGGCACCATATAAATATGGATTTCGGGGTAACGGAAATTCTCAAGAAGGATGATGAGCCGGCGGCTCCGGGAGAACTGGGCCGAATAGTGGCCACCGGCCTGTATAATTTTACTATGCCGCTTATCAGGTATCAAACTACGGATATTACCTCTATCAAACCGGCTAAATGTTCCTGTAAACGTGAATTTCCTCTGATGGAAGACGTCACGACCAAAGACGAAGACATCATTGTCACCAGAGACGGCCGACATGTTTCTTCGTCAATTCTCACTCACCCCTTCAAGCCGCTCCAATCGATTTACGAGTCACAGATTATCCAGGAAAAGGACGGTCACATAGTTATCAAGATTATAAAACTACCGAATTATACTAACAGGGACAGTGAATATATTCTGGAGGAAATGAAGAAACGCGTGGGTGAAGACATGAAAATCGAAATAAAGTTCGTCGACAGCATCGCCCGGACAAAAGCCGGAAAGTTTCGATGGGTAATCTCGAAATTACCTTTGGAATTCTAATTATAATTTATAAAAAACGGTAAAGCAGAAAACATGTGTGGAATTTGCGGCATAATTAATACCGACAGCGAAAACACCGTCGCCCCGGAAATCCTGGTGAAAATGAACGATGTGATGACTCACCGGGGTCCCGATGATGAGGGCACGTATATAAATAATAACGTCGGACTTGGTTTTAGAAGGTTGAGCATTATAGACCTGGCGGGCGGCCACCAACCGATGGCCAACGAAGATGACAGTATCTGGATAGTTTTTAACGGTGAGATTTATAATCATACGGACCTGAGAAAAGAACTTATCTCGAAAGGGCATATATATAAAACCCAGAGTGATACCGAAACCATTATCCACCTCTTTGAAGAAGAGGATATCAACTGTTTCAGCCGTCTGAATGGAATGTTCAGCTGCGCCATATGGGATAACAACCGAAAGAGGCTGGTAATCGCCCGGGATCGCTTGGGAATCAAACCCCTGTACTTTACCGCCAGCCCTGATTTTATAATTTTTGCCTCGGAAATCAAAGCCATTCTGGAAAATCACCATATTTCCAGGGAATTCAATAAAGAGGTTCTGGAGGAATTCATAACTTTTCGTTTTGTGGCCGGAGAAAATACCTGTTTCAAAGGTATCCGCAATCTTCTGCCGGGGCATATTCTGATATGGGAAAACGGTGATTTTCAGATAAATAAATTCTGGGATGTAACCCCGTCACCTCCCCTTGAAAGTATAGATGAAGCAACCGCCCTTGACCAGTTTGAAGAACTTTTGGAGGATTCCGTCAAGCTGCGGTTGATGAGTGATGTACCCCTCGGTACCATGTGCAGCGGCGGCATCGACTCCGGTTTAACCACGGCTTACGCTACTGAGTTCAGTAATTTCACGCTGAATACGTTTTCGGTAGGTTTCCAGGAAGCCGAATACGATGAAAGCCGATATGCCCTCCAGGTCGCCCAAAAATATCAAACGCACCATCACCCGCTGCAAATCGACAATAAAACCTTTGCCGATTCACTTCCGAAAATGATCTGGTATAACGACGAGCCTCTCAATCACCCCAATTCTATCCAGATTTTCCATTTAAGTAAACTGGCTAAACAAATCGTAACGGTCTTACTGACCGGCGAGGGTGCCGATGAGCTTTTCGCCGGTTATCCCCGGTACCAGATTTTAAAAATCTGCGGCCGCTCGCACTGGATTCCCGGTTCCGGAAGGCAACTGCTGAAGCAAATTTTCAATATCACAAACTCCCGGCGTTTAGAAAAGCTGGGCTATTATTTTCCCATGAGCAAACCCGAACTGCTGGTTTTCAATTCCGCCTTTGTAAAAAGGCAGCTCGCCCGCTCGATTCTGACGGAAACTTACGACGAACCCTTCGCGTACCGTTTCAGCCTGCTTGAAAATTCCCGTTTAAAAAATAGTAACCTCCTGACCCATCAACTCTATCTCGACATGAAAACTTACCTTGTTTCCATACTAAACCGGATGGATAAAATGACGATGGCGGCTAAAGTCGAAGGGCGGGTACCCTTCCTGGATCACCGAATGGTTGAATGGAGTTTTAAGCTGGTCGATCAACTTAAACAAAAAGGCTTTCAGTCAAAATATATCGTGAAAAAACTGGGCGAAAAAAAACTGCCCCGAGAGATTATCCACCGGCAAAAATCGGGCTTTGGCGTACCGTTAACCGATTGGCTCAGGGACAGAAACGGCATGGGACGGTATCTGGAACTTTTTACGGAACCGACTTTCAAACAGAGGGGGTATTTCAAGAGCAGCGTGATTGACCGGATAGTCAAGGATCACCTGGCCCGGAAGGATGATTACAGTGAAATATTATGGGAAATTATCAACTTCGAATTATGGCACCGAGAGTTCATCGACAAATAGACGTTTAAAACTGTTTTTCCAAATCTTCCCTTGCGGTTTCTTTTGGTTCCCTGTAATGCCAGTAGCTTGAGGCGTTTTTATCTATCTTTAAATCCAGAAATCTGTGACCGCCTAATCGGCCGATAAACCGCATCGGCGTAAATATCAAAAAAAACAAAAGCGACAGAATCAGGCGCGTCATGACAAAGCCCAGCGTTACCGCCAGCGCCATCCAGGCTTTCTGCAGGGGCTTTAAAACCGAAGGCAACACCAACCCCAGCAACACGAGAACCGCCCCGGCGATAATGAAATACGGATAAGACGCCCGCGCGTAAAACCACAGCAAAAGCCCGATTAAAACCAGTACTATTCCAACCGAAAGGCCGAAATTCCGCAAATCCCGGCGGCCGCTCTTGATATTTATTATTTCTTCTAAAAGCATCTTTTTTCTATTCAAGTACGTATTTACGCCGCCGGTCGATATCTTTCTCCAGCGGCTTCTGAGCTTCTTTATCAAGCAGATAACGACCCAAAACCAGAAAATCCATCTCCGTGCGCATAAAACAGAAATAAGCGTCGCGGGGGGTGCAGACTATCGGCTCGCCGCGAACGTTAAACGAGGTGTTGATAATCACCGGGCAGCCCTGCTTTTCGTCGAACCGGGACAACAAGCGGTAATAACGGGGGTTGGTTTCCTCATGCACCGTCTGTATCCGGGCCGAGTTGTCGACATGGGTCACGGCCGGGATATCCGAGCGCGCCACCCTTAATTTTTCCAGCCCGGCCAGGTTTTGGTCGGCCTCGTTCAGTTCTCTGCGATGGTTTTCTTTCACCTGCGCCACCAGCAGCATATACGGGCTGGCCCGGTCGATATCGAAATAGTCTGCGACCTTCCCGGCCAGCACCGAGGGCGCGAAAGGACGAAAACTCTCCCGGAACTTAATCTTGAGATTCAGAATCTTCTGCATTTTTTCCGAGCGGGCGTCGCCTATTATCGAGCGCGCCCCGAGCGCCCGCGGGCCGAACTCCATCCGCCCCTGGAACCAGCCGATCACCTTCCCTACCTCGATGAGGTCGGCGATTTTTTCCGGCAGTTCGTTCTCGTTCAGCTCCTTGAAAGGGATGCGGTTGTTTTCCAGAAACTTTTTAATAGCCGCGTCGTCGTATTCCGGCCCCAGAAAAGAGCCGTATTGGGAATCATGATCGGGGTCAACTTCACGCTCCTTGCCCAGGTACTGGTGCCAGACGAACAGGGCCGCCCCCAGAGCCCCCCCGGCGTCGCCGGCCGCCGGCTGTATCCAGATATCGTCGAACAGCCTTTCCCGCAAAAGCTTGCCGTTGCCGACACAATTGAGCGCCACCCCCCCGGCCAGGCACAGGTTTTTCTGGGAAGTTTCTTTTTTGATATGCCGGGCCATCCGCAGCATGATCTCCTCGGTCACCTCCTGCACCGACCGGGCCAGGTCCATATCTTTCTGCGTCAACTCGGATTCCGGATTCCGCGGCGGGCCGCCGAACACCTTGTCGAATTTTTTCGAAGTCATCGTCAACCCGGCGCAATAGTCGAAATACTCCATATTCAGCTTAAACGAACCGTCCGCCTTCAAATCCATAAGCTCACTTAAAATGACGTCTTTGTATTTCGGCTCGCCATAGGGCGCCAACCCCATCACCTTGTATTCGCCGGAATTGACCTTGAAACCGGTGTAATAAGTAAACGCCGAATAAAGAAGCCCGATAGAGTGAGGAAATTTGATTTCAGCCGTGATCCTCACCCGGTTGTCCCGACCGACGCCGTAGCTTGTGGTAGTCCATTCCCCCACCCCGTCCATCGTCAAAAAGGCCGCCTCGTTAAATGGCGAGGGGAAAAAAGCCGAAGCGGCGTGGGACTGGTGATGTTCGGGGAAAAGGATCGGGCCCTCGTAACCAAGTTCCCTTCGAATCAGGTCTTTCATCCAGATTTTCTTTTTTAACCACAGCGGCATGGCCTTGATAAAGGACCGAAAACCCCGGGGGGCAAAAGCCAGGTAGGTTTCCAGTATCCGTTCGAATTTCAAAAACGGTTTCTCATAAAAGGCGACATAGTCGAGATTGCGGCTTTCAAGGCCGCTGTGCTCCAGGCAGAACCTGACCGCTTTGACAGGAAAGGAATTATCGTGTTTGATGCGGCTGAAACGTTCCTCCTGGGCGGCCGAGATTATTTTTCCGTCCCTCACCAGGCAGGCGGCGCTGTCATGGTAAAACGCTGATATTCCAAGGATATTCATCGGCTGTTGTTACCTCTCATGGGGGAATATAACAATCCCAACGGCTTAATACTAACCAAAATTATTTGAGAAAAACCCTTCAAATACTTTTTCTTCAAAAATAGCTTTTTCCCCCGAATTAACTCTTTCCCCGGTCGATAGTATTTATAATATTGGCTTTACGTTATTATTAAATTCGGTAGTAGAGAATTTGAAATGAGTTTTAAACTGACCTGGAAAAAAATATTACTGCTCGTACCGGTGGTTATTATCCTTCTGTTCGCGTATATCCTCTATCCCCCCTCATATCCCGAACTTACCTTTCCGGACGGCAAGAAATTCGCCTTTACTATCGTCGATGATACCGACAACGCCACCCTCACGAACATCAAACCCGTCTATGAATTCATCGATGAATTGGGTTTCCGAACGACTAAAACGGTCTGGGTTTTACCTTCCAACGATACCAGCCAATGGGCTAATAAGGGAGCCTGCCTTTGTGATTCGGCCTACACGGCTTATATAATTGACCTACAAAACAGAGGATTCGAAATCGCTCTCCACGGTGCCCGCGGGGGCGACTCTAAACGTGAAGAAATAATCGAAGCCCTGGAATATTACAAAATAATACTCGGGGAATATCCCAAAATCAATATCAACCATGCTTTCAACATCGATAATCTTTACTGGGGGAGTGATAAACTCAGCTTTGCCCCCTTCAAACTCATGTATCGCTGGTTTTTTTCCAAAAAAGATTACTACGGCCATGTATCCGGTTCAGATTACTTCTGGGGCGATATCGTCCGGGATAAAATCACTTACGT
>Ga0210003_1000593_pt1 | contig 32579 bp, 33 predicted proteins | sample LantaG_FD_182804 | JGI IMG/M metagenome (GOLD analysis project Ga0210003, IMG submission 182804) | Deep subsurface microbial communities from Baltic Sea to uncover new lineages of life (NeLLi) - Landsort_02402 metaG (SPAdes) (version 2) | ecosystem: Environmental > Aquatic > Marine > Oceanic >... | reverse complement strand
AAATGCCAATACGCCGGGTTCGCCGTCCTGGCGCTCGACTGCCTGTTGATTGAAATGTTGCAGCAGTTCCGCGAGGGTGTAATCCGGACACCTTCGGGAAAATCGAAGCTGTTCTTTATCCAAAAAGGGTTGGTGGTTAACCGGAAGTTTTTCCACGGACAGTTGCTCGACGAGTTCAGGAAATACACCGAGGAGCTTCTGGAGCCGGTCAACGATGACCTGCGCGACAAATTCCGGAAAAAGATGATGTCCGTCTGCAAAACCGCCTGCGATATCGTCTGATTAAGAAACCGGCCGGGACTTTTTTGTTTAAGAATTGATGGATTATTTTTCACGAATACTGAATAAAATTACCGGGAGATAAAATATGCCGCCAGTTTACCTGGATTACAATGCCACCACGCCGATTGACCCCCGTGTGGGGGAAGCCATGATACCCTATATCAGGGAACATTTCGGAAATCCCTCGAGCAGCCACGTTTTCGGGATTGCCGCCCGCAAGGCGGTGGACAAAGCCCGAAAACAGGTAGCCGACCTGCTGCGCTGCGGACCCGACGAGATTATTTTTACCAGTGGCGGCTCGGAAGCCAACAACTACGCCATCAAGGGGGCGGCCCGCGCCTACCGCCACAAGGGCAACCATATTATAACGTCACAAGTGGAACACCCGGCCGTCAGCGAGGTCTGTAAATATCTCGAGACCGAGGGCTACAAGGTGACCTACCTTCCGGTCGATGAATTCGGCCTGGTAGACCCGGCTCAAGTCGAGGACGCCGTCACCCCACAAACAATACTGATTACCGTTATGCACGCTAACAACGAGGTGGGCACAATCGAGCCGATTGCCGAAATCGCCGCTATCGCGCGCCGGTATGAAATCCTGATGCACACCGACTGTGCCCAGTCGGTGGGAAAAATACCGGTGCGGGTCGATAAACTGGGGGTGGATTTGCTCTCGGTGGCGGGACACAAACTTTACGGTCCGAAAGGCATCGGGGCGCTTTACGTTCGCGGCGGTGTGAAGCTGGAAAAGCAGGTGCACGGCGCCGACCATGAGCGCAACTGGCGCGCCGGGACGGAAAACGTAATCGAGATTGTCGGTCTCGGAGAGGCCTGCGCTTTAATCGGCGACGACTTGACCCCGACCCGGGAACATCTCGAAAAAATGCGCGACCGGCTCGAACGAGGTTTGAAAAAACAATTCCCGCACTTACGTGTCAACGGTCATCCCGAAAAAAGACTGCCCAACACCTGCAGTGTGAGTTTCAAGGGGCTGGAAGCCAACACCATTATCTCCGAGTTGAAAGAAGTGGCCGCCTCGGCCGGGGCCGCCTGCCACAGCGACCGGGTCGAGGTCTCGACCGTGCTCGAGGCGATGAAGGTGCCCCTGGAATATGCCATGGGGACCATCCGCTTTTCGGTGGGGCGGTTTACCACCGTCGATGAAATCGACCGCGCCCTGGCGGAAATTACCCGGGTGGTCGAGAACCTTCAACCCTCCGCGTCCCCGGTTCTTAAAGCGGCTGATATTTCCGAGATAAAACTCACCCGTTACACCCACGGTCTGGGTTGCGCCTGTAAACTTCGCCCGCAACTGCTTGAAGATATCCTGAAAAAAATGCCGGTACCCGACGACGCCGCTATCCTGGTCGGGACGGATACCTCCGATGACGCCGCCGTGTACCGTATCGATGAAAACAACGCTATCGTTCAGACGGTTGATTTCTTCACACCCATAGTTGACGACCCTTACCGGTTCGGGGCTATCGCGGCGGCCAATTCTTTGAGCGATATTTACGCTATGGGCGGCCGGCCGTTGTTCGCGCTCAATATCGTCGGTTTCCCCAGCAACCGCCTGCCGATTGAGGTACTGGAACAAATTTTGAAGGGCGCGCAGGATAAAGTCAAAGAAGCTGGAATCGCCATCATCGGCGGGCATACGGTCGATGACACCGAACCCAAATTCGGCCTGGCCGTTACCGGCCTGGTTCACCCCGATAAAATAATCACCAACCGCGACGCCAGGGCGGGCGATGTCCTCGTTTTGACCAAGCCGCTTGGGACCGGGATTCTTTCCACCGCCCTCAAACAGGGTTTGCTGGAAGAGGACGAAACGGAACTTCTGGTCGAGACCATGGCCGCTTTGAACGATAAAGCGGCCGAGGCCATGCGGGAACTCGGCGCGCGCGCCGCTACCGATATTACCGGCTTCGGCCTGCTCGGACATCTTCTGGAGATGATGACCGGTTCGGGTACCTCGGCGGTCATTCATGCCGACAAGGTGCCGTATCTGCCGCGGGTAATGGAACTGGCGACCTCGGGCGTTATTCCCGGCGGTACGAACGATAATTTCGACTTTACCTCGCCGCAGGTGGCATACGACGAACGGTTGTCCTCGACCAGGCGGCTGATGTTGAACGACGCCCAGACCTCGGGCGGGTTGTTAATCTCTATCGCGGCCGAGAAAGAAAAGGAATTGCTCAATTTGCTCAGGCAAAAGGGTGTCACGACCGCTGTCACCATCGGCCGGGTCACGGAAGAAAACGACGTGGGAATTAAAATTGAGTTGTAAATTTTATGGATGAATATGCCGATGCGGCGCGCCTTATAAAAAAGGCCGAACGGGTGACCGGTTTCACCGGGGCGGGCATCTCGGTAGAGAGCGGCATCCCGCCTTTCCGGGGCGAAGACGGTCTGTGGAGCAAATACGACCCCGGCTGCCTGGAAATAAATTATTTTTACGCCCACTCCATAGAAGCCTGGGACGTGATAAGGGAAATCTTTTACGACTTTTTCGGAATAGCCCAACCCAACGCCGCGCATAAAGGGCTGGCTGTGATGGAGGAAAAGGGGCTGCTTCAGACGGTCATCACGCAGAATATCGATAATCTTCATCAGGAAGCGGGCAGTAAAGAGGTCTATGAATTTCACGGCAACTCCAAGTATCTGATCTGCCTGGAGTGCGGTCACAGGTATCATGTCTCGGAGGTTGATTTGGTACAGCGACCGCCTTCGTGCGCGGAATGCAACGGGCTTTTGAAACCGGATTTTGTCTTTTTCGGTGAACCCATTCCCGAGGAGGCTCATACCCGGGCTAAACATGAAGCCCAGGTTTCCGACGTTTTCATTTTAATCGGCACCACCGGTGAGGTCATGCCGGCTTCGTTCATCCCGCCCCTGGCCAAACAGAACGGGGCGACGATTATCGAGCTGAATATCGAGCCGTCCAATTACACGCAACAGATAACGGATATTTTTTTAAGGGCCAAGGCCACCGAAGCCATGACGCGGCTGGTCGAGGCGCTGGAACTCAGTTGACGGTATCCGATACACTGTTCATATTTTATACAGGCGCACCCTCTCAATTTGCTGTCGTTTCATCCACGAATAAAAAATTCGCTCAATAGAATCTTCTCCTCTAGTCCTAAATTTGTACATTCTGCGCGGTTTTGCGGGCCTTTGCTCAAGGATGCCTTGGCAGGGTCGATATTACCTAAAATACCATGAAAATAAGCCGCTTAACTTAGAGGGGTTAGCTATGAATAAGTTTTTATCTGTAATCTTTGTATCGTTCATTTTGCTTTGCTGTGCCGGTTCGTTATACGCCCAGCCGCTGGAGATGGCGCCGCTTTTGCCGGAACCGGATAACGACCTACCGCCGGGCTGTGGTTTTATTCCGCCCCGGATGGATTTATCCCATCTGACCGGACAAAAGTTACCCCCTTCGAAAAGCGCCCTGGCGCCGCCCGAGAGTTTTGACTGGCGCGACTCCAGTGTCGTGACCTCGGTGAAAAACCAGGGTTCCTGCGGCTCCTGCTACGCCTTTACCTCGATCGCCAATATAGAATCGAAAGTGCTGGTAGACGGCGGGGCGAGTTTTGATTTTTCTGAAAACAACGCCAAGGAATGCAACTACACCGGCGCCAGTTGCGGCGGCGGGAATTTCTACGAAGTCGCCAATTTACTCTCCCAGAAAGGCGTAGTCCTGGAAGCCTGCGACCCCTACGTGGCCTCCGACGTTGCCTGCAACGGTTCCTGCGCCTATACCAAGACCCTGCTGGGCTGGAACATTATTTGTTCGGACAACGTCCCCAGTACCGCGGTGCTGCAGGATTATATTCAGAACAACGGCCCCATTTACACGACCATGTATGCCGGCGACGGTGACGACACCGCCTGGGAAACCGAATTTGGCAATTACGACAGTTCCTATACACTTTATTATGATGGGACTGATACTAACAATCATGCCGTGTTGATTGTCGGCTGGGACAATACCCTGACCTACGCCGGGGGAACCGGTGGCTGGATTGTCAAAAACAGCTGGGGGGCCGGTTGGGGGGATAACGGTTATTTCACCATCGCCTACGGTTCGGCCAATATCGGCCAGTGGTCATCGTTTGCCGGTGAGTGGAAAGATTTCAACTCCAACGAGGAGATTTCATATTACGACGAAGGCGGCTGGACCAGCGAATACGGTATCGGCAACACCACCTCCTGGGGCCTGAGCAGCTTCACGCCCTCGGATAACGTGTATCTTCTCCGGGTCGAGTTCTGGACGACCGACATCACCACCGATGTCGATGTTTATATCTACGACGGCTTTGACGGATCGACTTTAAGCGGCCTTCTGGCCAGCCAGCTTGATTTAAGTTATACCGAGGCCGGGTACCATTCGGTTTTACTCGATGCCCCGCCGGAAATCACCTCCGGGAACGAAATCTTCGCCGTGGTCAAATATACCAACGCCTCTTACGGTTACCCGGTGGCGGTGGATGTTGTCGGCCCGGCCGAACCGGGCAAGACCTACATGAGCATTAACGGTGTGCTCTGGTACAATATGGGGGCCGATTACAATGTCGATGTCGCCGTCAGGGTCCGCACGGTGCCGACTTTCGCCGTTTCGGTTGACGACGACGAGGAAACGCTGCCTGACGGATTCAGCCTCTCGCACAATTACCCCAACCCGTTCAATCCCTGGACGACTATCAATTATTCCATCGGTTACGGCACCGAGGTCGAGCTTTCGGTTTACAACGCTCTCGGCCGGAAAATTGCCACCCTGGTTGACGAGCCCAGGGCACCCGGCGATTATACGGTTCACTGGAACGGCCGTGATTTCAAGGACCGGAAGGTGTCCAGCGGTGTTTATTTCTATAAACTCGAAACGGGCCTTTACAGCGAATCGAGGAAAATGATTCTGCTTAAATAATATTGTTGATGACGGAAATGATAAAGCCGCGTCCGGTTATAACCGGAGCGGCTTTTTTTATTCTTCGGGGAAATTAAGTTTTGTCTGCTGCGGTTTATTGACCGTTGTTTTGTCGATTTTGTTTTCTTTGCGGCCGACCAGTTCATTGCCTAAAATGGCGGTAGCGCAACTGCTGAGGGCTTCCTGAATATCCTCGACCCGAACCGTTTGCGCCCAGAGGGTGTGTTTGGCGCGCAGGGAATCCTCGAAATGACCGGTGTAGGTTTCCTCGACCAGTTTCTGCAACTGCTTTTCCTTCTCCTGCCAGTTGACATGGATGGACAAGGAGTACACTCCCCGTGATTCAGGGGCGAGGTTCTCAGACAGGGCGATCAGGTATTGATTCTCCCGGGTGTAGAACCGCAGGGCCAGGCGGATACGCCGGCCGGACTCAAGCTGTTTTTCTTCCGGTTCGGGCGGGAAAACCTGGAGACATTCTTCCCATGACGCGGCGTCGGGACAGGCGGGAAATCTAACCTCGGCCAGCCAGGCCAGGAATTCTGTCTTGACCTCATCAATATCCATCAACGGCAGGGATTGTTGAATCTCATTTTTCAGCAGCTTTTGCAGGTCTAATTTTAAGGTCATACCACCCTCCTTTATCGAATAAATATCGCCGGATAAATACTATATTTTTAGTATCGGCCAAATTGGATTTACAAAATATATATTTTTGCCGGATTTAAACAGCAGGTTGGTGTAATAATCCGGTTGCCAGGGCCTTAAAGTTATTTTATCCTTGTTCTGTATAAAGAAAAGGTAAAAAAATGAATCTGATAATATTGACAGATAGCGACAAACTCGACCAAACCCGGTACCTTCTGGGGGACCACCGCGCCGAGCATATCAAGACGGTTTTGAAGCTGGAGGTTGGCGATTCTTTTGAAATCGGCCTTCTCAACGGGCCGCGGGGGGCCGCCGTGATTGAGAAAATATCCCAGGATATAACGGTTAAAATCGAACAACTTGCTGAAATCCCGCCGCCGGAGCCGACTGTTGATTTGGTCTGCGCTTTGCCGCGGCCCCAGACTTTGAAGAAGGTGCTGTTTACCTCGGCCATGATGGGGGTGAGAACATTGCATTTGATTCGGGCTAACCGGGTGGAGAAAAGCTATTTCCAGTCGCCTTTGCTTGAGTCCGAAAATTACACGCCCCATCTTATCGAGGGGCTCAGCCAGGGAAAACTTACCCGCCTGCCCGGGGTCGTTGTCCATGACCGCTTTAAAGTATTTTTCGAGGATACCCTGCCGGGTCTGGAGAAGAATTTGAATATCGTACCGGTCAAACTGGCGGCCGACCCGGAAGCGAAAGCCGATTTGGGGGAGACGTTAGACAAAAATGCGGGCTGGCTTATTTTCGCTGTCGGTCCCGAGGGGGGTTGGGTGCCGTTTGAAATTGAGACGATGGAGAAAGCAGGTTTCAGAGGATTTACCCTAGGCCGCTGGCTTTTGCGGGTGGAGCACGCCGTCACGGCGACATTGTCGCAGCTTGAACTTTTACACCGCGAACCTGGAGGTTAATAATCACCGCCGGCGTTAAATATATCCTGGCATCAACCGTCTTTTTCGCGCTGATGAATATCGGCGTGAAATACCTGGACAATATTCCCGCCCACGAAATTGTCTTTTTCCGGGCGCTGGTCTCTCTGGTGGTCTGCTATTTTCTGCTGTTGAAAGCGCGTCTCAGCCCCTGGGGAAACAACAAGAAATACCTGCTTCTGCGCGGCCTGGCCGGCACCGCCGCCCTGATGATGTATTTCTACACCCTGCAGAACATGCCCCTGGCCAGCGCCGTGACGATTCAATACCTGTCGCCCATTTTCACAATTATCATCGCCGGGTTCCTGCTCAAGGAATACCCCCGCCCGGCGCAGTGGCTCTTTTTTGTCGTTTCATTCGGGGGAGTGGTGATGATCAAGGGGTTCGACCCCCGCATCACCGTCACGGAACTGACTATCGGTGTCACGGCCGCGGTGGGCTCGGCCCTGGCTTATAATTTTATCCGCAAGCTGAAAGATTACGACCACCCCCTGGTGGTGGTTTTTTATTTCCCGCTGGTGACCGTCCCCATAATCGGCTCCTACACCGTCTTTCACTGGGTCAGCCCCAATCTGAAAGATTGGATAATTCTCATTTTAATCGGCCTGACCACGACCGTCGCCCAGATATTCATGACCAAAGCCTACCAGCTCGAAAAAGCCGCCAATGTAAGCAATTTCAATTATCTTGGCACGGTTTACGCCATCTTTTTGGGCTATTTCATATTTTCCGAGACAATCGGCGTTTTCGGTTTTGTGGGAATTTTTCTGATATTGTTCGGTGTTATTATGGGCAGCCGTTTTCGCCAGAAAACCGTTTGAACAAAAAAAACGACTGCCGAAACCGGCAATCGTCTTTTTTCTCATAATTAATTTTCCGCTACTTTTTCTTACCTTTACCCTTGCTCTTCGCGGGCTTGTTCTCAGTGGCGGCTACCCTGGCTTCTTTTTTAGCCTGGCCCTTGTTCTTTTTGATTTCGGTGTTGATGTCGATAAAATTCTTTCCGTTTTCACGCATTTTGACGACTTCGTCGGGCGTGCAGCCGTAATGTTCGGAGATGAATTTGAGGTTGACGAAATTGACGATATCGACATCGTTCAGCTTAATCTCCCGCCATTGATTTTTCTTGCGGTTTTTGAAATGCCCGTAGGCCTTGCCGTAAGGCGGGCCGGAAACTTCTTTTACCGGGACGTAGAAAATCTCCGCCGAGAGGCCGAAATGGGCCGTGATTTCCATCCATGATTTACCGCCCAGGCGCAGTTTGATGATGACTTCCGGGGAAGTCCCGGCTCTTTTAGCCAGGAAAAAGACCACCGGCATTTCCTCGTTAGGGATATTTTTCTGTTTGACGACCACTATCTCTTTTTCGGGGACCTGGTAATGTTCGCCCACCGCCAGGTAAAAGCTCTTGATGCCCTCATCGCCGACCGACAGGCCAAAACTAACGTCTGCCTGTCCCGTGGAAGCGGTGATGCACCCGATAAAAAATATTAATACCAGGGAAATTAGAACCTTGCGCATATGAACCTCCGTTTCGAGGTGAAATTATTTTTCGAATATTCTCAACTGTAAATAGCTATATCGGCAGGATGGGAGTAGCTTTTGAGATAAGAAGGAAAGATAACGTAATTCGTCGAAAGACAATATCCACCGGGACGTTGGCCGCCCCGGCGGTATATGAATTTATAAAAGTTCTTCGATTTTAGAAACCAATTCTTTATCCAGCGGGCCGGTCTGGGGGGCGAAACGGGCGATTACCGCACCTTCTTTGTCCAGCAGGAACTTGGTGAAATTCCACGGAATCTCGCCGGGAAAAGCGGATTTTTCGGTCAGGTAAATGTACAGGGGGTGCTTGTCCTTGCCCTTGACGCTGATTTTGGACATCATCGGGAAAGTAACATCGAACCGGCTGGTGCAGAACTTTTGTATTTCCTCGTTGGAGCCCGGTTCCTGGCTCCCGAAATTGTTGGCCGGAAAACCAATCACCACCAGACCCTGGTCTTTGTATTGACTATATAACTCTTCCAGCTGTTCATACTGCTTGGTAAAGCTGCAGCGGCTGGCGACATTGACCAGCAAATAAACCCTGGCTTCGATTTTATCGAGGCTGGTGTCTTCACCGGTGATAGTCTGAAAAGATATGTCGAGCGTTTTCATCGAATCGTTTTGTCTTTCTTCCGCGGGAGTGTCTTCGGTCTTTTGAACTTTGTCCACGGCCCCGGCGATATTGAGCATTAAGAAAAAACCTGTCAGTAAAAATATGGTCAGTTTAAAGGACATCGCAACCTCCGGAAATTAATATAATTTTTTTCCTATGCCCCATAAACAACGGTGTGAACCGGGATGTTCCCTGCGGTGTGATAAAGGAGAGTGAAAGGAAATATTTTATTTACCTTTGCGAAACCATTGAAAGGGGTGCAGGAGGTGATGGCGGGAGAAATAGTGCGCTCGTTCCAGGTCCGGGTCGCGGGCCATGCGGACATCCTCGACGGTATAAAAGGCGTCGGGAGAGTATTCCTTGACTTTTTTCAGCAGGTCTTTGAGATGGTTTTTCTTGACGATGGTGAAGATAACGGTTTTGGGTCCCAGGGCGCCCTCGGCCTCGACATAGGTAAGGCGGTAATTTTGCGCGATGAGATAGACAATCAAATCGGCGGCGTCGCGCGGTATAATAATACGCACCATGAGCTTGCCGATCGCCAGTCGGCGTTCGATGGACATACCCACGTAAGTTCCGGTGGCAAACCCGGCCGCGTAGGCGATATAATTTTCCCAGTTGGTCAAGTTGCTCATTATCTGGCTGATAGCCAGCAGCCAGATAAGAATTTCGAAGAAACCGAGCAGAGTGGCCATGGTTCGATTCCCCCGGCTGACCAGGATAATGCGAAGCGTCCCCAGTGAAACATCGATAATCCGGGCGAAAAAAATTAAAAACGGAATAATAATGGGCGGTAGAAAAGACAACTCGTTAATGCTTACAGTATCCATAATAATATCTTGCTGATTTTAATTGTTTTCACAGTGAATATGTGACATAAAAAATACTTTGGCAACAAATTCCGGGCGATTTTTAAGGTGATGGCGTTTAACTGGTTCCGTGTCACAAGACCCGGGGAAATTTTTATAACAGCATAGATTTTTAGTGCCTTTTTATGAAAATATCGTATATTATATATGAGAGCAACATTGATTAGCACGCAACCCAGGTTTTTTTACGTTAGATAGCTATACTGTTTAAGATAAATAATGCGCAACCCGCAAACGTATAGCATAAAGGGAGGTGCCTTATGAAGACCTTTGTTTTAATGACAAAAGTCGCGACGCCGGAGGCGCAACTTGTTGAGGTCGGCGCCAGGTTGCGGAATCAGGATCGAAGCCGCTGCGTTTGGTTCCGACAGATAAAACAACTATGTCCGGACGTTAAGTTCCTGGCTCACTACGCGCTGCTTGGATACTGGGATTATATGGATATTTACGAGGCCCCGGATGAAGAAACTGCCGCTAAAGTATCGATGCTTAGCCGCGCCCACGGTGCCCATCTGGTGGAGAGTTGGTCGGCCATTCCTTATGAAAAGCTTCGTGAACTCGCCGAAGAAATCGAAAAAATTAAAGAAGACGAAGACGTCTAAAGAAATCCTGTTTCAGACAAGTTGCCTATCTTGGGGGTTGCCGGAATGACTTTTCCGGCAACCCTGTTTTTATTTTTGCCCCTAACGGTCACGAGATAAAACTTGACTAAAAATATTTTTTTCGTTATTACAACTGAATATTTATAATTTTGTCTATGTAAAACTGGCAATTTTCTTTTCAAGAAACTACCATGTTATCGTTATTTGACATAACCTCGCCGCGGTTTACCGATGACCACTGGCAGCGGTTTCACGGGCTTTATCAAAAACTGCATGCACGGTACAAATCCTTTTTCCGGGATATCCCCTGGCAGGATTTTAAAAAGGAGATGCTTTCCGAAGCCGCCAAGGAACCGTGTTATTATCGAGCGGTTATTGCCGAACGGGATATCATAGTCGGCTGGGTGGGATTGCGGGCCTATAACTACGGCCGGCCGGAGCAGATGGTTTTCAGCGAATGCGACGCTCTTTATGATGATATTCCGGAGGCGCTGAGAAAAATCGCGGCCCGGCAATTGACCGAATGGATGAACCTCCGGGGTTTGCAGGAAACTTTTATAGTGGCGTTCGGCCGGCGATTAACAGCCGTGGCGACCGCCTGGGGGGGACAGCGTTTGAACCGGTTAAACGAATTCGTCCTGTATCGCGGCCGGGCCAACCGTGAGACGCTTAACGGCTGGTTGGAAACCGTACCCCTTCAGAACGAGGACTTGCACCTTGAATTCTATTCGGAAACCCCCGAATCCTGTCTCGAGGATTTGGCCGGTTTGTTGACAGACCTGCTGCGCGATATGCCCGAGGAGGGGGACAGCGGGATGAATTATAAGGTTTCGGTCGAGGATATGAAAAAGCAGATAATCTGGCGCCGGGAGAATAAGATGCCCTCGTACAAAGTCATGCTGTTCAATGAAAAAAAAGAACCGGTAGCGGTAACCATGGCCGAACTCAATCTCGCCAACCCCCGCAACGCTTTCCAGGCGATGACCGGTGTGAGATGGGATTACCGCGGCCGTGGGCTGGCCCGGTGGCTGAAAGCCGCTATGTTTACAAAACTTGGCGAGGAATTTCCGCAAAACGAAAAGATAGTCACCGTGATGCGGGCCGTCAATGAACCCATGCAGAAAATCAACGCGCAAATGGGGTATATCCTGGAACGCGAAGGGGCCGAGTTTAAGATTGAATTAGAAAAAATGAAAACTTATCTTGATACTTAAGGACATTATTATATCCTCATAAAAAGTTGAGCGAGGGTCAAAGATGAAAGCTTCCCTGAGATTATCGCTGGTCGTATTGGCGGGGGCGGCTATATATTTTCTGGGCTTGTATGTCGTCCCGGAAATTAGTTTCATAAAAAATATCATCGATAATACTTGCATTGACAGCAGCAACGTTACCCAGGTTACTTTTCTTGTTATTTCTCTGTTCCTGATATTGATATTCGGTCGGGGAAATTTCGCCGAGTTCAGCTTCAAGGGAACCGCTCTGAAACCCCTGGGCTGGTCGATTCTGATAAGCATCCCGGTTCAACTGGGGATGTTGATGTTGATGATGTTCATGGTGAGCATGACCGGGGGACCGCCGGCAAACGCGGACCAGATGGGTCCTGAGAGCTTCCGGGGAGTGGTTATATCGGTCTGGATAATCGCCAGTACCTGCGAGGAAATTCTCTATCGCGGTCTTTTGTACGGGTTGATGAAACCCTTGAAGAAATACGGTTTCACCCTTGGTAAAATTTTCGTCAGCTTGCCGGTAATGGTCTGCGCCGTAATGTTCGCGCTGGGGCATCTGTGCCTGCTCGATGTCATGCCGGGCGTCGTACTTTTTAATATCATCCTGTCCTGTTTTCTGCTGGGGCTTATAGCCGGTTACTTCAGAGAGACCACCGGAAGCCTGATACCGGCCGTGGCCGTGCATATGACCTTCAATATCGTCGGCTATGTTATCCCGGCGCTCCTGATGTCCTTTATGCCGGTATAATCCGAGAACTTATATTTCAACGCTTTTCTGATTAAAGCAAAAATGGCGATAAATAGAATACATTGTATTATAGCGATAGCGTTAAACAATATATCTTCCCATGTAAACAGACCCTCGTAAGATAATTTATCTTTCGGAACCAGGTACTTTAATAATGAGAAATAACCCGCGATGTTCATTATGAAGGCCGCCATAAAAGGAACGTAAAGTTTCTGCGCAGACCGCCGCGTTTGGTAGTCGTCTTTTTCGAAGTGCCGGATAATATTCATGAATACATTCCAGAAGCCCCAGATATTATAAACAGGAATTAAAAACCGGAAAACGGCCCGGGCGGGACTTACGGAGTAACCGGGATAAAAAACAGCCAACTCTTCGTGCACCCGAAAAATCCATAAAGAAAATAAGATTATTGTCCCTAAAATGGTGATAAGTAAAATAAAACCAAGACCGATAAAAAAGCGGTATTCCCCCGATTGAATAGGATTACCGAGATAATCATGCAGGTCGTACATTAGCAGCGTTATGGCGGTTTCTAATATTATCAACAGCCATAAAAAGATTAAAAGAACCGGGGCTGTTTTTTCGGAGTTGAATTTTGTGAAATCTTCTGTTTTAATCCCTGTTACGGTAGCTTGAGCAGGTTGTGGGGCAGCTTTCAAAACAGCGTCTGTTTCGACGCTGTCTTCGGGGACGATATTTTTAGCGCCGCAATTTTTACATTGGGCGGTCTCGCCCGGTGTCAAATGCCTGATGATTATTTTTGCGTCGCAGTTTTGACAGGGAAATTCAATCGGCATGAAAATAAATTAGCCGTATTGGAAAAGGTTGTCAATAATTTGTTTGGTGTGTCAGGGCGCGGTCAAATTTCCGCCTGCAAAACGTCGAGATATTTATAGCCGCTGCCGGTAATGAAAACAACCGTTTTATCGGACGGTTTGACGAAGTCCATCTTAATCAGTTTTTTCAAACAGGCCAGTGAGGCGCCGCCTTCGGGGGCCGCGAAAATACCTTCTTTGGCGCCCAGTTCTTTGGTGTCGCCGATAATGTCCTCGTCCGAGACCGCCAGGGCCGTGCCGTGGCTCTCGCGGACGACCTTGAGAATCAAAAAATCGCCCACCGCCGAGGGGACCCGAAGGCCCGCCGCCAGGGTGGTTGGGTTGGGAAACTCGCCGGCGCTTTCCAGCCCCTGTTCGAACGCGCGGGGGATAGGAGCGCAACCTTCGGCCTGGACGGACACCATTCTCGGCCGGCGTGAATCGATAAGGCCCATTTTCTCCATTTCGTCGAACGCTTTCCACATGCCGATTATCCCCGTCCCACCGCCGGTAGGGTAGATGATGACATCGGGCAGCTCGAAATTAAATTGCTCGGCCAATTCGTACCCCATCGTTTTCTTCCCTTCAATACGGTACGGCTCTTTCAGGGTGGCCATCGAGAACCAGCCTTCGTTTTTGACTTTCTCGGCGGCCCTGGCGCCGCAGTCCTTGATGTTGCCCTCGACCAGCTCGATCTGCGCGCCGTGGTAAACGCAATCGACTAAAAACGGCGCCGGGACGTCTTTGGGCATGATAATCATGGCCCGTAAACCGGCCCGGGCGGCGTAGGCGGCCACAGCCGACCCGGCGTTGCCGGCCGTCGGTATAATAACTTTTTTTATGCCCAGTTCCCGGGCGCGGGAAACAGCCATCCCCAACCCGCGGGCCTTGAACGAGCCGGTCGGGTTAACCGATTCATCTTTGAAATACAGATTGGACAGACCCAGCTCCGCCCCGATCGCCCGCGACGGCAGCAACGGGGTGCCGCCCTCGCCGAGAGTGATGATGTTGATTTCGTCCATGACCGGCAAAACTTCCCTGTATTTCCACATCGAATCCGGGCGGCTTTTAAGTATCTCCCGGGTCAGATATTGCCCGGCCCGGTGGTAGTCGTAATCGACCAGAAGCGGCCCGCCGCAAATACATAGATTCTGGACGGAGTTTATATCGTATCGGGCCTGACATTTGGAACAGTACAGGTCTGTGACGGCGGTGCGCGTTGACGGCATGGGCTTCTCCCGCGTTAATCCGGTTACTGTTTATTGTTGATTATAATGATTTTCGCCGGTTAAGTGAACTTATTTTTTCAAACGTTCCCGGTCTTCCCGGAAAACCATGTAAATGTACGACTCGACTTCGAACGTGTAAGCTCTCATCTCCTCCGGAAAGCGGTAGGTGTGTTCGCCCACCCTTTTGCCGCCCACTTTTTCCTGCATTCGTTGCGAGGCGATATTTTTTTTGTTGGGGGAGGCCTTGACCGCCTTACAGTCCGTGTAGGTGAAGAGATAATCGACCAGCCCCTGCTTGATTTCCGTGCCGTAACCCTTGCCCCAGAATTCCGGCCGGAGCTTGACGTCGGTCTCACAGATGCCGTCGTCGTCCGGCTGACCCAGCTTGCACTCGCCAATCGGCTCGCCGGTTGTTTTTAACTCCACGACCAGCCGGGTTTTAAACTCGTTTGTACCCTGTTCCTCAAAACCGGAGCGGATTGCTTCCCGGGTGATTTTCAAGCCGTACGGGAAACCGACATTGACCATGACCTTCGGGTCGGTCCACAGCCGGTAAAAGAACTCGACGTCGTCATCGGAGGGCACAGCTTTGCGGATTACCAGTCTGTCGGTTTGGAATACCATTAAGTAACTTTGTTTTTATGTTTCAATATTGATGAAAGTTGACATCAAATAAACTTCTGCATCCAGACCATATCGAAATCCTCACCCCATTTTTTGCCGATGCGTTTGAACCGGCTGCATTCGACAAAGCCGTGCTTTTTGTGGAAGTTTATGCTCTGTTCGTTTTTTGAGGAAATACTGGCCACCAGAATGTCGATACCCCTTTCCCGGGCATCCTCGATAAGCCGGTTTAACAGTTTTGTCCCCAGCCCTCGGCCGGTATGCCCCGGGGCGAGGAAATAAGACAGCTCAGCCACCCGGGTGAAGGTCTCCGCCCGATGGTACGGGTGTATCATCCCGAACCCGGCGATTTCACCTTCGCCGGATTCGACCGTGTAGAACGGGTGGTCGCTGGCGATCCGCTTGAGAAGCTCGACAAAGGTCGTGTCGATTTTGTTCTCGCGGTAGGCGGCGTAACTGTTTTCGATGTAGTAATTGAAAATATCGGTCAGCGCCCGGTGATCTTCTTCTTCAACGGGACGAAAACGATATTCCATATAAGCATTCCTTGTCTATTCTTTCTTTTCGACCCGCGTCAATATCATGGTGTACATGTCGGGTTCCTCGGCGAAGACGGTGGGATATTTTTTGTCGGGAGAGGTTCTTATTTGAACCGTACCGTCCTTCTGAAACTTGAATATTCCCATCTGGGTGGTCCATTCTGAACCCGGTCCGCCGCATTTGTTAAGGCAGAGGTCGATAGCAAACGGCTCTTTGGATAGGTCTATTTTATATTCACCCATAATGGTCGCCCCGCCCCCCTCGATATCCCATTCGGTTTTGGAATAGGTGCCGTCTTCCTTGAAGGTTATCGAACCCCCTTTGCGGTATTTGTTGGGGTTCAGGGTCCATTCGCCGATAAGGGTCGGCTCCGCCTTTTTTTCGACTTTTTTATCCGTTTCAGTGGAATTTTTTTTAGTCTGAGGCACTTGTGCCTTGTCGGCGGTCTGGCCTAAAGCCGTCACCGCGAAACAAACCAGGAGCATAACTCCGATAATAATAGTACTCTTTTTCATCTGACACTTCTCCCGTTATCATTTATGGTTAATCTTGTTTGTTATCCACGTTAAAATTAACCCCCGGCCGGTTTGAGGGGAAGTAAAAAAAAATGGTCCGGGGAACTTTCTTGAGTAAAATAATATTTGAATTAAAGATACTGTAAAGTATATTTTGGGGGGGCTAAAGGAGACCCGGACAAAAATTTAGCTTAAGAAAGCATGCAACGTAATGGCTTCAAAAAAACAAAAGGGCGGTCCCGTTATCGCCTATTACAAGGAGGGTGATTTCCTGGTCAATCTGGCCGGCAATTACGATTACCTTGAGCTGCCTTATTATATATCCCAGGATATGGAGTTGGAAGGTAAGAAGATCCACCCGACCTGTAAGGAAATGCTCGACGCTTATATAACTCCCATCTTTCTGGAAAAGGCCCAAATTGCCGGTTTGCCGGTTCCGGAGTATTATATCTCCAACGGATATTTTGAGCCACCGGTGATAATCGACCCGATCAATCCTTTCATGATTCGCAGCCGAATAGTCCATCATCTGTCGCGGGTTAAGTCCGTGAGCAAGTCCATGACCCGGAACTTTACTTACGCTATTTGCTGCCAGGAAATACCTTCCGGGGCCGAGGTCGGTTATTTCCGGGCGGTTTTCGGCTGGTGCGTCTCGCCGCGGTTTCGTGAAATCGCCCGCTCGATATGGGAGGTTTTCCATATCCCCCTGGCCAAAGTGAGGGTTTTGACCCTGGCCGACGGCCAGATTCTTCTAAGTGATATCTCCCAGTTGCCGTTCAATGACCTGAAAAAGAGAGAGCGGCAGCATCTGGAAGGAGTGGTTCAATGGGTAGAATAGGCATTTACGTGGAGCGCCACACCATCTCTAATTCGGACGAGATGAATGCCCTGATGCGTTTCGCTCAGTCAGCCCGCAAGCTGGGCCATTCGGCCGATTACCTTTTCCGGCCGGACATGTATAAAATACCCGAGTACGACGCTATTTTTATCCGGGCCCTGACAGACCCCCTGAATTCGACTTACGTGGCTTCCCGGATGGCGCAGCTTCACGGTTTGCGGGTTATCGACGACCCTGACTCGATTTTCATCTGCTGTGACAAGGTCAGTATGTATCACCACCTTTCGCGGGCCGGGGTGGCTATTCCTATAACCGAATTTATCCAGACCGAGGATGTCACTCCCGAGAACGGTAAACTGCTTCTGGAACGATTCGGTTCGCCGATGGTGCTCAAAGCGCCTAACAGCAGCTTCTCGCTTTATGTGGACCGGGTCTACACCCCGGAGGAATTTGTCAAGGTCGGCAACAAGTTTTTACGCCGGGCCGACCGGATTGTGGTCCAGGACTTCATCAAATCTGATTTCGACTGGCGGGTGGGTATCCTGGCCGGCAAAGTCATCTACGTCTGCCAGTACACCATTCCCAAAAAGCACTGGAAGATTTTGTCCTACACTAATGAAGGGCGCACTATTTACGGTCCGGTGGTCGGGGTGGCCATCGAAAAAGCCCCCCCCGGACTTTTGAAAACCGCTCTCGATGCCGCGGCGGCTATAGGGAACGGTCTCTACGGGGTCGATTTGAAACAAATCGGGGATGATTTTGTGGTTATCGAAGTGAATGACAACCCGACCATCATCGGCGGCGAGGAGGACCAGAGATCCTCGAACCTGTATGAGGAGGTCGTGCGCTATCTAATGGAAGGTATAAAGGCTAATGACAGAAACGGCTCAAATTCGTCTGGCTAATATCAAGGACCTGGACCGCCTGGTCGTTCTTGAAAACGAGGTTTTTAAACTCGACCGTTTTTCTGAAGACCAGATCGAGTATCTGGTGACGGAGGCGCACGCCACGATCCTGGTGATGGAGCTTGACGGCGAGATGGTCGGTTCGGCTTACCTTCTCTGGCGGAAAAATCTGGCAGTGGGCCGGCTTTACAATATCGCCGTGACCCCTCGTATCCAGGGCAAAGGGCTCGGGACACAGTTGCTGAAAGAATGTGAGCTGGAAGCCGCCCGGCGGCGGTGCGATGTTTTGTCGCTGGAGGTCCGGAGCGACAACCTCTCCGCTATAGCTTTTTATGAGAAACACGGGTATAAAATCGAGGACACCCTGCCGGATTACTATGAGGACGGCGCCGCCGGTTATAAAATGACGAAGGACCTAACGGAGAAAGTTCCCGACCGGGTGCGCCTTTCGGTGCCGTATTACGCTCAGTCACTCGATTACACCTGCGGGCCGGCCTCAATGATGATGGCCTTCAAACATTTTCTGCCGGATTTGCACCTTAATTTCACCCTGGAACTGTTAATCTGGAAAGAGGCCACTTCGATTTATATGACCTCCGGGCTGGGGGGTTGTGACCCGCTGGGTCTGGCTCTGGCCGCTCGAAGGCGCGGTTTTCTTACCCGCGTTATCCTCTCCAAAAACCAGACGCCGTTCTTCTCGTCCGTAAGGAAAGAATTCAAGCGCAAGGTTATCCGCATCGTGCACGAGGATTTTCTCGACAAAACCGAGGCTCTGGGTGTACCGGTGCAGTATTTTGATTTTCCCTTCGAGGAAATAATGGCCGGCATACACCGGGGATGGGTGCCGGTGGTGCTTATCAGCACCTATCGTCTGACCGGGGAGAAAGCCCCGCATTATGTGGCCATTACCGGCTTCGACGGGAAGTTTGTTTATTTCAACGACCCCAATCTGGAAACTTATGATTTCAAACGTTCCCGAGCCCGAAATGTGCGGATATCCATCGATGAGTTCGCCCGCATGCGGCGGTATGGCAAGGACCTCTACAAAAGCGTAATTTTCATCGGCCCCCAAAACCATGAGCCCCTGATTAGCATGGACGGCAGCGACCTCTGATTGGCGCTCTTTGTTACGGATAAAAAGACAGGGTAACCGTAAAGTTTCCCTGTTTCGTGCCCGGCAGATGTCCACATCTGCCGGTTGTCATATCAAATTAGAGACACACCAGAACACCCTGACAAACCCGACCAGCCCGTATGAGGCGGCGTAAATCCCGATAATGCCGAATACGAGCGTTATTGATAGCGAGCGGATGCGATATTTATCCGGCTGGGTGCGTACATAATTGGCCAGGATTTCCCCGCCGTTGAAGATTGCCGTACCGACAGCCATGAGGGCAAGGGAGGTTATAAGCAAAAACAAAGTCGGTACCAGGGTGGTTGACCACCACAGCTCGACGTACCATGACAGGATATAGGGCGGGTAAACTTTATACTCAGGGATTCGCGTAAGAATCACCGCGGCATAAAGCACCGAGATTAAAACCATAATCGGATATAAACGAAAGCCAATTTTCTCTAATTTCATGATATTTCCCGTTCCTGCTGAAATTTACAATGGCGAATCCCGCCTATTGCAGGTAAAATTAAGCGGTTTAAAAGCGGTTTGTCAAGAGGGGAGAAAGCGGGTAGGTTGATGATTTTATATTCGGTCAATCCGGACGAAAATTAAAAACTTGCTCCCTTTTTAAATTGGTCGTTAATTATTTTAAGATATACTCACTTTTAAGTATGGAAAATAAGATGAGCCAGAATAATCAAAATACCTTCGTGTGCCCGATATGTAACCTCCCCAAACCCAGGGGCGAGGGCCGCCCGGCCGAGCTGGTGCACGGTCCGGTGGGGGAATTGATTCGTCAGAAACACCCGGATTGGGACGCCACCCACGTCATCTGCAATTCCTGCCTGCGCCGGTTCCGCAGCGAATACGTCGAGGACTCGCTCGAGTCTCAGCGCGGGGAACTGTCGGATATCGAGAAAGCCGTTATCGACAGCCTCAAAGAGCAGGAACTGCTGTCCCGCGATATCAATCCGGAATTCACGCGGGAATTTTCTTTCGGTCAGCGCCTGGCCGACCGGGTCGCAACGTTCGGCGGCAGCTGGGGGTTTATTATCCTCTTTATGTCGATTCTGGTAATCTGGATTACCATCAATTCGATTCTTTTGTTCAAGCGGCCGTTCGACCCCTACCCGTTCATTTTACTGAATCTTGTTTTATCGTGCGTTGCGGCAATGCAGGCGCCGGTTATCATGATGAGCCAGAACCGCCAGGAAGCCAAAGACCGCCTTCGCGCCGAGCACGATTACCAGGTGAACCTTAAGGCCGAAATCGAAATCCGCCAGTTACATATCAAGCTCGACCAGTTGCTCAACCATTCCTGGCAGCGGCTTCTGGAAATCCAGCGGGTGCAGATGGACATCCTCGAAGACATCGCCCGCAAAACTGGCAAAGAGGATGATGAGGGGTGAAAACTTAACAAGAATACAAGTAGGTCGGGTTCTAAATCCGCCCCAGGCGGATGAAAAACCCGACAATTAGATTGCCACGTCGCCCGCCTGCGGTAGGCTTCTCGCAATGACATGTGACCGGCGTCGACTGAACACAGCCAGAGCTTTTTTTAAAATGTTACGCTCCTCGGTCACGTCCGCCAACTGACGACGCAACCGCCGAAGCTCCTCCTGCTCCGGCGTCATATGCCCCTTCCCAGGAAAGACACCCTCACCACCATGCGCCAATTGCCCCCGCCAGCGATGTAACACATTCGCGCTAATCCCAAGATTCCGCGCCACGCCCGAAACGCTCCGACCCGGCTCACGGCTCAACCGTACCGCCTCTAACTTGAACTCCCGGTCATACTTCCGACGCTTTTCCTTAGTTGACATCTGAACATCTCCTGATAGTATCATAATAATACTATCCTTTCTCCGTGTCCACTAAATCGGGGGAACTTCAAGCAGTATTTGCATCCCATATTGTATCAATAAATAATGTATCTAGACAATCAATTACTTCAAATTACCCGTCGTGACGATATGGTGCCGGGCGAGCGTCTGGTCCGTGTTCTGGTCGTAAATAATAATATCCATCGCGGCGCGGATGACTTTCGGCTTCCGGCCGCCCGGTTTGATGAAGCCGTAGTCGTACTCCTGGTGGACATAGGTGTTGTTGGGCTCGAGATATTCTTCCTGCTTTTTCAGTTTGGTCGATTTGGTGTCGTCGTCGAAATAAAATTCCACATTCTCCAGCCTGATAAATCTCGCGATCGGTTCAACCTGGTCGATAAAGCGGAACATCACCACCAGCTGATAGAGCGGGTCGCCGGTTTTATCGTCGGTGGCCATGTATTTCTTCTCGATTTCATCGTATTTGACCTGTTGCAAGTGGAACTCGATTTCCCAGCCGTCCTTGAAGATTTTTTCCGGGCTGATGTCGTAATGATACCCCTTCCATCCGCCGCCCCCGCATCCGAAAATAAGGCCAATAACGGCCAGTGCCGCCAGCAGGGCAGAGGCGTGAAAAAAGATATTTTGGTTTCTCGAATTTTTGTGTCGGGTGTTTCCTTTCACCGGGCACCTCCCATGATTTTATGAAGTTGAACTTGGTAAAAAATAAACGACCTTGAATTTGATGTCAACTTTAAACAGAAGGCCGGGAATGTGCCTTCCACAGCGGGCGGTATCCTATGAAAAGATTGCCACGTCGTCCGCCGGTGCGGACTCCTCGCAATGACGTTGTGAGGGCGTTTCTATATAAATCACCGCCGGTTTTATATCATAAGTGTAAAGTTATCCGCATCTTAAAGAACGTTAATATTTCCTAAGCCATATTACTGTTACTGGTTACGGGGAAATGGGTTCGTTTTGTCATTTTCAGGGGTTCCCTTAAAAACGCCGGAATCGATTTCAAATTCGCTACAATTATGATGGCGTTATTTTGTATATAATTCCGCATCATTAACACCCCGGTTTTTATAAATGTATGGTATTCTTAATCAGTTGTCGAAGGGTGGGGAAAATGCGGGGAGGTTCCGTCAGGAAGGGATTTCTGACGGCGCGCAATAGGCAGAACCACCAAGGGGGTTCAGCCCTACGAGAACTAAAGGGTTCCGCCCTACTTCAACTAATGCCAAGGTTTAGGAACATTATCTATTATTCTGTATTCATGAATAATATTGCCCTTCAGAGAATCAGGTGATCCCATTTCTGCATAGTAAATTGACCGATATTTAAAAACAAATTTAACATAATTATCTATTAATTCTGTAGAGTCTATCATTTCCAAATCAATCCATCTGTTAAGACTATTTTTTGGATAAAATTGTGTATTTCCCATCATTAAGGGGCCAAGTAGATTTCCATTTTGATTTGCCAAATACCATCTAGCCTCAAACGGAACGTTATTATACGATTTAATTTCAATTACATGCTTTCCACTTGTTGATATTTCCCATATGGCTTCAATCTTTGGTGGAGTGCATTTAAGATATTCTTGTGTAAGTTCTTTTTCTTTATCTTTAATATAGTTTGATTGAAGTGTATCCACTTTCAATTGTAGTTGTCCAAGATTACTTGCTAACTTGGAAAGTGCATCCATGTTATTGAGATCGGGGTAGCGAAATTCTGCTTCACGTAGAAAAGGTTCTAAATTATTTTGAAGTAATTTCAAATTACTAAGAAGTGTATCTCTCTCAGATGCTGCTTTATCTAGCTTATTGCCTAAATTATCAATTTTGTTTTGAGCGGTAGAAGATGATAAATGTTCATTTACAATAACTATTCCAGTAGCTAAACTACCGAGAAAAACTACTATGGCAACAGTTTTATCTATATTAATTTTTTTCCAATATCTATCTGAATTTTGCCTGTCACGAACTAAATAATTTACCAAAGTGCTAATTAATATTACAATTGGTGCAATTAATTTAAAAAATAGCACGTCAAAAATACCTCATTATGCTTAATTTGTCTGCCCATAAGGCATAAAAAAATATATAGTCATGAACTCAACAGCAATAGTAGGGCGGAACCCTTTAGCGGTTCCGCCTATTATATTCCTCGCCCCAGAGCCTACGGTCTTCCGTCTATTTGGTTCACTCGCCATAATCACCATCCGTTTTAATTCTCTCGTTTGTGCCCCAATCCTGCGTATAATAACCCTCTTCAAAATACTGATGTATTGAGCTCTCCCGCCATTCAAACGGACTCTTAGCCAGACCGTGCCTGACCGGATTGTAATGGATGTAATCGATATGCCGGTTCATGTCATGTTGATCCCGGATTATATGATCCCAAAACAGGTTCTGCCATAATCGCCCACGGTACAGATTCCTTTTCCGTCGATAATAATAGGCGAATAAAAGCTTCACTCTTTTTATTATATCCGCCGGGGAACCGTCGCCGGGGTCGATAATAATATGGATATGTTCCGGCATCAGCACCCAGGCATTAAGGTCAAAATAGAGTCGTTGTTTTATTTCCTCTACAGCCTCCCAGAAAAGAGGAGCGTTTTCAAGAAGAATCTTTTTTCTTTTATGAGTGACCGCTGTTATAAAATAAATTCTCCCCGGCGAATAAAATCTTTTCAGTTTGGACACAGATAAAAGATATAAAGCATTGTAAAACCTGTCAAGGTTTAAATTGACGAGATCGCATACAAAAAGAGGCGGAACCGCTAAAGGGTTCCGCCCTACTATAACTGATAATGAACGAAAAAAAAAGATTTATAAATATTTTAGTTCGTTATAGTCAATCCCCCAAAAATATTTTGAAACCCAAATCCCCAAAATTAGTATAATACGGCATAAAGTTTAAGTGCCGTAATAACTTAAACTTGACAAAAAATTATAGGCCCGTACCTTATGACGTTTGAGTAAGGACTTGTGAAACTGACGCTTATGGAGCTTTCGATGTCACTATGTTAAAAAGTCTGGTTTGTGTTTTCACATTAATAATGACAGCCGGAATAATAACGGCCGGCCCGGCCTTCGCCGACGGTCTCGGCCTATCCCAGGCCCTGGACAAGACCGAAATACCGTTCGAGGAAACGGTCGAGTTCGAACTGACTCTGAGCTGGAACGGCCCGCAGTCGGCCTACCTGTTCACCAAACCCCTCCAGCCGACGGTGGACCGGATGAAAATCCAGAAATTTTCCTCCACGATCAGCTCCTTCGGCACCGGGGCTGATGAAATCACCACCAAAATCTATAAATACACCCTCAAGCCGGAAGCGGCCGGGATGGGGTATATCCAGCCGGTCACAATCGAATACCTGACCTGGCCGGACAGCATCCCCGGTCAGGTGGTCAGCGAACCGATGAACGTGGTCATTTTCGACCCCGTGCCGGTGGTCGAGGAAAAAAACCTGCCGATTGTCACCATCGTCATTATAATCGTCGTTTGTATGGCGCTGGCGGCGGCGGTCGCGGTTTTCCTGTTTCTTAAATCGAAAAAGAAAAAAGACCGCGAGCCGGTACTGACCCCCAAGCAGAAATTTCTGGAAAAACTGGCCAAACTCAAGCTCGAGGTCGGCGGTGATTTGAAACGTTTTCAAACCGGATTGTATAAGATACTGATAGATTATTTGAACGAGGCCCACCATCTCGAGCTGGCCGGGTTGTCCTCGCAGGATATTGTCGAGAAGCTCAACGCCGTCGAGATGGACAGCTCCGTCAAGGGTAAAATAACCGGCTGGCTGATGCGGGCGGAGAAGGAAAAATTCACGCCACAAAGCCCCGCGCCGGGGGAGACCATCCGGCTCGAGGCCGAGATAAGAACGTTTTTTGAAAGTTTGTAGTTTTTAAATAATTTGGAGGACCGATGGATACCGACATCCAACAAATACAAGAAGTCGTCGAGAAAGAGTCGTCATTCGTTCAACAATTGACCGGCCAGATGAGTTCGGTCATTGTCGGCCAGAAATACTTGATCGAGCGCCTGTTGATCGGGATTCTGGGCAACGGCCATATCCTTATCGAAGGCGTGCCGGGACTGGCCAAGACGCTTTCGGTGAAGACCCTTTCGGACGCTATCCAGACCAAATTCCGGCGCATCCAGTTCACCCCGGATCTGCTGCCGGCGGATTTGATCGGGACGATGATTTACAATCCTCAGAAGGGGGAATTTTCGGTCAAGAAGGGGCCGGTTTTCGCCAATATCATATTGGCCGACGAAATCAACCGCGCCCCCGCCAAGGTGCAGTCGGCGCTGCTCGAGGCCATGCAGGAACGCCAGGTGACGATCGGCGACAGTACTTACCCGCTTGACGAACCGTTTTTGGTGCTGGCCACACAGAACCCTATCGAGCAGGAGGGGACCTACCCGCTGCCCGAGGCCCAGGTGGACCGGTTCATGCTGAAACTCAAAATCACCTATCCCAATCCTACCGAAGAGCGGGAGATAATGGACCGCAACACGGCGGTGGGGATACCGCAGGTGGCCAAAGTCATCGCGCCGGAGGATATCGTCCGGGTGCGCGAGGTTATCCGCACCATCTATGTCGACGAGAAAGTCAAGGAGTATATCGTCAACGTCATTTTCGCCACCCGCGAGCCGGAGAAATACGGCCTGGCCGAATTGAAGGATTTGATAGCGTACGGGGCCTCGCCGCGGGCGACCATCTATTTGAATATCGCCGCCAAGGCGCACGCTTTCATTAAAGGGCGCGGTTATATTACGCCGGAAGATATCAAGGCGATCGGGGCCGACGTGCTCCGGCACCGGATACTGTTAACCTACGAGGCCGAGGCGGAGGAAGTGACCTCGGACGATATCGTGAAGAAGGTATTTGACGCTGTCGAAGTGCCGTAATCGTGTTTTAATATGATTCCGAAGGAGATATTCAAGAAGATACGGCGGATAGAGATCCGCACCAAACGGCTGGTCAACGACCTGTTTTCCGGCGAGTACCACTCCACCTTCAAGGGGCAGGGGATGGAATTCGAGGAGGTGCGCCAGTACCAGCCGGGGGACGATATCCGCCTGATTGACTGGAACGTAACCGCCCGCACCGGCTATCCGCACGTGAAGAAATTCCGCGAGGAGCGGGAGCTGTCGGTGGTGCTTTTGGTGGACGCCTCGTCGTCGGGCAAATTCGGCACCCGTGAACGCTTCAAGAGCGAGATGGCCGCCGAGTTGTGCGCGGTGCTGGCGTTCTCGGCCATCAAGAACAACGACAAGGTGGGGATGATAATTTTCACCGACCGTATCGAGAAATTCATCCCGCCCAAGAAGGGCCGGGGCCATGTCCTGCGCCTGATACGCGAGATTCTCTATTTCCAGCCGGAAGGGGTCGGCACCGATATCTCAGGGGCGCTGGAGTATTTCAGCCGTGTCATCAAGCGCAAGTCGGTGGTTTTCCTGATTTCGGATTTCCTTTCGGAAAGCTTTTTCAAACCGCTGCAGATAGCCAACAACAAACACGATATCGTCAGCGTAAAAATAACCGACCCGCGCGAAACCGGGTTTGACAATGTCGGGCTGATCGAGCTGGAGGACGCCGAGACCGGCGAGGTGCTGGTTATCGACACCGGCTCGCGCGAGTTCCGGCGGGAATTCGCCGCCCGCGCCGAGGAAGACAACGTGACCTTGAAAAAAGGCTTTCAGCTTATAAATGTCGACTTCATCAATATACGCACCGACCGGTCGTATATCGTGCCGCTTATAAACTTTTTCAGAATGCGTGAGAAAAGACACTGAGGGAAACCATGCCGCATCATTTGTTAAAAAACAGATTTTACCCGGCCGCTTTACTATTGATGGTTTTGATACTAATCACCGGCTGTCAGAAAACGGATAACGCCTCGCTTATCGAAGACTACAAAAAAATTGCCGGGGAGCTTCGCGACAACAAGCTCTACGAAGAAACCGTTAACGAGTACAAGGTTATTTTGAGTCTGGAGGGTCTGGATAACCGGCAGCGGGGGAATATTAATTACCTGATCGGGAAGATTTATTTCGAAGATTTGAAGGATTATGAGAAGGCCGCCGCATATTACCTTCGAGCCCGGGCTTACGACCCGGAGGGGACGTTCATCACCGAGGCCTCGCGCAATCTGGTGGCGTCGCTGGAAAAAATGGGTCATTATCTGGACGCCAAGCGGGAAATGAGCGCGGTGACCGACGTCAACGCCGAACCGAAGGACAAGAACGATGTCGCCGTGGCGCGCATCGGCGGGGTGCCGGTCTGGCGTTCCCAGATCGAGGAACAGCTGCAGAACCTTCCCCCGGAAATGCAGAAGCAGTTAATGAGCCGCGAGGCGAAGATGAATTTCGTCCGTCAGTACGTAGGGGTGGAGCTTATGTATCACGCCGCCATCCGCGAGGGTTACGACCGCGACGAGGATATCGTCAGGAAGAAAGATATGCTGTTGAAGCAATTGCTGGTGGAAAAGTTCGTGGTTGAAAAAGTGATGCCCGAAGTCAAGCTTGACACGATGGACGTACGCAATTTTTACCTGGCCAACAAGGACAGCCGTTACGAGGGGGCGCCGTATGATTCGGTCAAGGCCCAGGTTTTCCTGGACTACCAGTCCGACAAGGCTAACGCCGCCTACAGCAATTATATCGCGAAGCTGGCCGAGATGGAAAGAGTGGAATTTTTAGACCAGAACATTAAATAGTTAGATAACTGCTTATGAAACCGAAGTTTTACATATTGATTCTGGCGCTGGCCCTGTCGTGTCTGGGAGGCGCGGTCACGGCGCAGGAGGAAGTCGATACAGTCGGCTCCCTGCCGGGCATCCAGGTGGAAACTTCGGTTGACAAAGCCGAGATATATATCGGCGATTTGATTACCTACACGGTGGCGATAACCTACGATTCAACGATAGAGCTGATACCGCCACCGCTGGGGGCGAACCTGGGGGCGTTCGACGTCAAGGATTACCAGCCGGATATCGAATCCAAACTTCCCGATGGCCGCATCAGAAGCGAAACGGTATTCAAAGTGAGCACCTTCACCACCGGCGACTATGTCATCCCGCCGGTACCGGTGATATTTATTATGCCCGACAGCACCAAAAAAGCCGTGCTGGCCGAGCCGGTGCCGATAAAAGTTCTCTCGATGCTGGAGAACGCCGGGGACTCGGTCGATATTCATCCCCTCAAAGCCCAGTTTGAGTTCCAGCGCGATTATACCCGCTATTACATCTGGGGCGCGCTGGCGCTGGTGGTTGTAATCGGGGCTGTTATTTTAATCTGGACGATGATACGCCGCCGGAAACTCAAGGAAGAGCCGGTGGACATGCGGCCGCCGTGGGAAATCGCTTTCGAGAAGCTGGCCATGCTAAGAGAAAAGAATCTTATCTCCCAGGAACGTTACAAGGAATACTATTTCGAGCTGACGGAAATCTACCGGAGATACCTTGGCCGCGTTTTTGAAATAGACGTACTGGAGATGACCACCGAGGAATTTTTGGAGCGGTTCGACAAAATCGAGCTGCCCGATAACATTTATAACGATTCGATGAGTTTGCTTCGCTACGCTGATCTGGTCAAGTTCGCCAAGCAGGTCCCGGAACCGGGCCGCCCGGACACAGACCTGCAGGCGGCGCATGATATGATCGAAACCATCCGGGCAGAGCATGAACGAAAGGCTCAAGTCGATGTGCATGTCGACCAGCCCGGGGGTAAACCCATGCCGGAAACGACGGAGGCGGGCCGATGACTCACCTTGAATTTTCCGGACTCAGTTTCAACGTCTTCGATTTGATCGATGTCACCGTCCCGGCGCTGGTAATATTTATTGTCGGGGCGCTTTTGGTGGCGGGCATGGTTTATTATCACCTTCGGGCCAAGCGGTTCAAATCGGCGACGGTCAAGTATTCCGACCTGCGCATTGTCAAACGCGCCGCGCGTACCACCCGCCAGCGGTTCCGGTTTTTGCTGACGGTGCTGCGAGTGCTGGCGGTGGTATTGCTGATAGTCGCGTTTGCCCGCCCGCGTTCGGGCACCGAGATCAAGGAAGTAACCTCCGAGGGTATCGACATTATGCTGGCGCTGGATGTTTCCTCGTCGATGCAGGCCGAGGATTTCAAACCCAACAACCGCCTTTACGTGGCCAAGGAAGAAATCAAAAAGTTCGTCAACAAGCGCCTTAACGACCGTATCGGGCTGGTGGTGTTCGCCCGCTATTCTTTCACCCAGTGCCCGCTGACGGTGGACTACGGCGTGCTTTTAAACTTTGTGGACCAGGTGGATTTTGGCGCTATCGAGGACGGCACGGCGATCGGGATGGCCATCGCCAACGGTGTCAACCGCCTGCGCGAGTCGAAAGCCAAGTCGAAAATCATAATACTTCTTACCGACGGCGACAACAACGCCGGGGAAATCGACCCGCAGACCGCCGCCAACCTGGCCGACGCTTTCGATATTAAAATTTATACCATCGGAGCGGGCAAACCGGGCAACGCCATGTATCCTTATAATGACCCGATATTCGGCAAGCGGTATGTTTACCGGCCGACCAGAATCGACGAGAAAACCCTGAAAGGGATTGCCGCCCGGACCGGGGGCAAATATTTCCGGGCGCGGTCGGGAGAGGAGCTCGAAGAAATTTATTCGCTCATCGACAGCATGGAGAAAACGGAAATAAAAGTCTCAGCGCATATCCAGTATCGCGAGTTGTTCGTTTATTTCGTCTATGCCGGGCTGTTGTTCCTGGTGCTGGAGTTGCTCCTGGCCAACACTTATTTCAAGAAATTGCCTTAACCGGCGGGAGTTTATAGTTTATGCGTTTTTCGCAACCGGAAAATTTCCTGATTTTAATCGTCGTTCTTTTGCTGGCGGTCTTTATCTTCTGGGCTATAAGCCGCAAGAAGAAGCTTTTGAGCCGTTTCGGCGATTTGCCCCTGCTGATGAAAAATGCGCCTTACATTTCCTTCGCCCGCCAGCGAACCCGGGCCTTACTGCTCCTGGTCGGACTGGTTTTTGTAGTGCTGACCCTGGTGCGGCTGCAATTCGGCACGCACCTGGAAATGCTGAGAAGGGAAGGGATTGACATTATCGTGGCCCTGGACGTTTCCAACTCTATGCTGGCCCGGGACATGAAACCCAACCGGCTGGAGAAAGCCAAGCAGGAGATTCGCAGTATTATCGACCGCCTGCAGGGCGACCGCATTGGTTTGGTAGCCTTCGCCGGGGAAGCTTTCGTGCAGTGCCCGCTGACGCTCGACTATTCCGCCGCCAGCCTGCTTTTGACGGTCATGGACAACGAGTCGGTTTCAATTCAGGGAACTTCGGTATCATCGGCTATCGAAAAAGCGGTTGGCTCTTTCAACCAGAAAGAGAAAAAGCATAAGGTGCTGCTGCTTCTGACCGACGGCGAGGACCACGAGGGCAAGGCGATCGAGACAGCCGAAGCCGCCCGCAAAGACGGTATCAAGATATACACGGTCGGGATCGGGTCCCCGGCCGGCGAGCCGATTCCGATTCTCGACCGCAACGGCAAACAACTCGGCTTCAAAAAGGACGAGAAGGGAGAGGTTATCGTAACCAAGCTGGATGAGTTCACGCTCCAGAAAATCTCCCTCGCTACCGGCGGTAAATATTATCACGCCACCGCCGGCGAGATGGAACTGGACCGGATTTTCGACGAGATCGCCAAAATCGAGAAAAAAGAACTCGAGGGGACGCTCGTTACCAAGTACGACGACCGCTACCAGTGGCCGCTGCTGCTGGCGCTGCTCCTGGTTGTCGGCGAGTTTTTTATTCCCGAAAGAAAACGGATACGCGGGAGTCAAAACCATGAATAAAATGTTGCAAGTCATTTTCCTGGTCCTTATGCTGTCGCTACCGTTAGCGGTAAGGGCCGGCGACTATATCGACGCCGTCAAAAAAGGCAACGAGGCCTATAACACCGAGGACTACAAAACCGCCCTGGAACAGTACCATATCGCCGAGGCGGATATCCCCGAATCGGCCGAACTGGATTACAACATGGCCGGGGCGCTGTACCAGCAGGGTTCGTACGAGGAAACGGTGGAAAAATTTACCCGGGCTCTGAACACCAGCGATATTGACCTGGAGGCCAAAGCACATTATAATCTGGGGAACACTTATTACCGGATGGGCGATTACATGAACGCTATCAAAAGCTACGAGAACACTCTCAATCTGAACCCGGACGACACGGAAGCCAAGTTCAACCTGGAGCTGGCCCGGAAGATGTTAAAAGAACAGACCAAACCTCAGCAGCAGGACCAGCAACAACAGCAGCAACAACAACAACAGGAACAGCAGCAACAGCAACAAGACCAGCAGAAACAGGACGAGCAGGAGCAGCAGCAGAAGGAAGAGCAACAGGAGCAACAGGAGCAGCAACCCCAGCCCCAGGATGAGAAGGAGATGTCCAAAGAAGACGCCGAGCGTATTTTGAACGCCCTGAAAGACGACGAACAGGATGTCCAGAAACAGATTAAACGTCAGAAAGCGCGCGGGGATTATGTCGGTAAGGACTGGTAGGATATGAAAGTAAAAGTATTTTTCATATTTATAATCCTGAGTCTGTTGATGTCGCCCGGTTGGGCGCAGGACGAGGTCGAGGTGTCGGTCAGTCTGGACCGGGATACGATCGGTCTCGATGAACAGGCCGTTCTGGAAGTCGCGCTTACCGGGTCCGACCAGAACCTGCCCGCGCCGCAAATGCCGACTCTGCCCATGTTCGAGATTTACTCGCAGGGGCGGTCCAGCAATATCAGTATTGTCAACGGTCAGATCAGTTCCTCGATAAGCTACAGATATATGCTCCTGCCGTCGAAATCGGGGGTTTTCCCGATTGACAATATCGCCGTCGTTTACAAAAATAAACGCTACAAGGGTAACCCGGTGGAGCTGACGGTGCTTGACCGGGGTGTGGCGGCCTCGCCCCATCTCGAAGACAGCGCCGTGGATACCGAGGGCAAGAGCCGGGATTATTTTCTCCAGGCGGTGGTGGACAAGAAAAATCCCTACGTCGGCGAACAGGTCACGCTGACTCTGAAATTTTACATCGCGGTGCGCTATTACGGCCAGCCGGAATTAAAAGAGCCGAGCACCACCGGTTTCTGGACCGAGGTGCTGGGCAACAGCACCCCGTATTTTCAAAAGCTCAACAATCGTCAATATAAAGTGATTGAACGCAAGTACGCTCTCTTTCCGACCCAGACCGGCGAATTGACTATCGGCCAGGCGATAATCACCACCGCCGTGGCCTCCAAAACCCGCAGCCGGCGCGACCCGTTCGGGATGGACCTGAATGATTTCTTCGGACGCGGGGAAGAGGTGACCATCCGTTCCAATCAGGTGACGCTTGATGTCAAGTCGCTGCCGACCGAGGGCCGTCCGGCCGATTTCACCGGCACCATCGGAAAATTCGGAATTATCGCCAACCCGGACAAAACCAGTGTCGAGGTCAATCAGCCGGTTACCGTTACCATCAAGATAAACGGCACCGGCAATATCAAGTCGGTGGCCGAACCGATTATTCCCGACCTGCCGGATTTCAGAATTTACAAGGCCTCAAGCAACGAGAAAACGGCGATTCTCGGCGACGAGATGGGCGGCACCAAAATTTACGAGGAGGTCTTTATCCCCCGCAAACCGGGCCATCTCGAGATACCGTCGCTCGGGTTCAACTTCTTCGACCCCAAATCCAGTCGGTATCGCACGTTGAAAACCAAGCCGATC
>Ga0210003_1000592_pt1 | contig 32590 bp, 46 predicted proteins | sample LantaG_FD_182804 | JGI IMG/M metagenome (GOLD analysis project Ga0210003, IMG submission 182804) | Deep subsurface microbial communities from Baltic Sea to uncover new lineages of life (NeLLi) - Landsort_02402 metaG (SPAdes) (version 2) | ecosystem: Environmental > Aquatic > Marine > Oceanic >... | reverse complement strand
CCGGCCTCGGTAAGCTCGACTTCCATCAAGATGATGCATCCTTTTGAGAGTATTTTTCTTTTAATTCCTTAGCTTTCTTATCTGGCCAATCGCTCCAGTGGCTCCAAAATACTAAAAGTATACCCGTTAGGATGGGTAAAACTATAAAACGAATTTCAGATGGAATTATTTCAGCAACCGCGATGGAAACAAGTGCTCCAACAAGAATTATAATACGAGTTAAGAGCCAATCCCATTTTAATTGAGCCTTCAGAATATCTATCTGTAAATCGATGTCCTTTTCCTCATCTTCGCTCAATATACTTGACCTGCCATTGGATGGTGTTTTTTACCTCTTAACTGTTGCGGGTGTGTGACGCAACTGCATCACCGCTTAAGCCTTACGCACGCGAATCTCTCGATTCAAGGAGCCCCTCCACAAGGCCTAGAAGCTCCTCTTGCACCGCCTTCTTGGACCTGTTGGCATCCACGCTAACCAGTTCCCCGGTCTTCACCAGTTGGACGTAGATGTCCCTGACCCTCCGCAGGTTCTCCACCCTCTCAAAGACGGTTCTCCGCCTCTTCAGCCGCTGGAGGCTGTACTCTGGAAGGATGTCTAGGAGCACGGCGAGGTCGGGCTTCATGGCGAACACGTTCATCTCCCTTATCCAGTCGAGGTCGACGTCCACTGACCCCTGGTACGCGAGGCTGGAGTAGAAATAGCGGTTCGAGATGACGATGTCTCCCCTTCGAAGGGCCGGCTCAATCACGGTCTTCAGGTGGTCGAACCGATCCGCGGCATAGAGGAGAACCTCAGCCTCGGCAGGGAGCCTCTTCTCGTCCCTCCGCTGGTATCTTTTCAGGAAGGTTCCCACGCGGTTCCTGCTGGGCTCCGCCGTCTCCACCACTTTGTATCCCCGCTGGCACATCTCTTCCACGAGGAACTTGATGTTTGTGTCCTTCCCGCTGCCGTCGATGCCCTCTAGGACGATGAAGAAGCCTTGCTTGACCATCACGTAGTAATGTCATATTATGGCGATAAATAATTTACAGACGAATGGAGTGCATCACCGCTTAAAGGGTTACGAGCGCGTGCCCTGATCCCAGACTGCTAGGACATGTTTTGTAGGCGTGCCGGCGAGCCGTGTCCTTAGCTCTTAGCTCGGTGAGGGTGAGATGGCACTTGCATCCTTGGATTGTGAATTCCCGTTTTTCCTCCATCATGTCTCCTCCTTGTGCGTGCGTACTAGGTGCAATGATTTCGGTATATGCGGGTTAATTTAATTCTATGTTTGCCTTCCTGGGAGCCTATGCGGCCAATGGCTTCCTTGATGCTTTTAGTTGGGGCATGTTTCTTGATCTTGTCATATTCTTTCTTGGCGTGTATTTCATCGGGTATCTGCTTCTTGATCATCCTGCAGAAGGTCTTGGATCCAGGCTTCATAGTTAATGAATGGTCGAGTAAGTAAATAACAATTCGCGCGTGCGGGGCGTATCACCGCTTAAAGGTTACGAGAAAAAAGGGTTAGATGGTTATGACGGTGTTGTGGTTAGACTTCTCGATGAGTGCGTCGGTGAATGAGTAGAGGTTGAGCAGGTCCTCCTTCGCCTTGATCATTTCGGCTTCATCATACATAAGTTCGGGTACCATGTTGATGGCCGACAATTCCTTCTCGGTGAGGTCCAGCCGACCGATGTTGCCCATGTGAGTGCGGATCTGGTTGAGGCCTGTGTCGGGTGTGAACGAGTTCAGGAGATTATACGTCATCTCGTATAGCTGTTGTTTGAAGAGGATCGCCTCGGCGACGGAGAACGTGCTCCCCTCAAACTCGATGATGGTTCCAAGGTTGGAGACATTCATAGCCAGTTTTATCTTCGTCCAGCGTTCGATGAGATCTTTCGCCGATTGGTACTGCGCTGCGATCCACTTTTTCTGACCCTCGATTTCATCCAGCTCGCCCCTCTTCTTGGACGAGTACCTGGCGATGTTCTGGTTCCGTTTCGCGGATAGCTTCACGATGCGCTTCAGCTCAGTGAGAGCCTCGGCCACCGTCATTTCGGTCTTGTTTTCTGTTTCCATCTCTGTCACGGGGGTGAGGTGTCCTATCAGTCACCAGCAGCCACAGGAACGGGATCCCACAACCCGACGACGAGGTTTCCCTCAACACTGGAATTCTGTGAGCCGTAAACCATGAACTTTGAGCGTCTGAACCTTGAGCCATGAGTCCTAAACTCTGAGCCCTGAAGGGTTTGCACCCTAGCATGGAGTTACAGTCCAATGGTTTTGTGGGATATTCTCCTAATTTTACTGACTAACTACCTCAGTATGATGATTATTATCACCACTTAAAGGTTACGAGCGTTCACCTGGAAAACTTCTTCTAACTTCACAGGGCACACGTCGTTTCCTAGCCTGTTTAAGCATGTCCGCCGTGCCTCTGCTTTTAGAGAGGTCGTCGTGGAAAGCTACGACCCTATCTGGTTTGCATTCAAGGATCATTCGCCTGTTCCTGATGGGTCCAGCCGCTCTGCCATATTTCTCCCATTTGGCTGAAAAGGGCTTGACCGTCAAGCCGTGTTCCTTGGCCGCCTTATCGGCTATCCTGTCCGCTCCTCTGCAGTCTCCGTGTATTATCACCGTGTCGGGGGGCAGGGACTTGACGAAGTTTTCTATGGTTTCAACGTCCTTCCAGTTTCTGTCCCCACATATCAAGATCCTAGTCATCTAAATTTCCTCCAAGTCTCGCTTTCATCACAGCTTTAAACCTAGTTTCTTGGCTAGCCATAGGTTTCCGTCGTAGATGTCCATGCCGGTGGCCTTGTCCTTTATACCGACGACGTCATTATCCTTCAGATGGATACAGACCTCCATAGTTCCATCCGGCGATTCTAGGACAACGTATCGGGTGTCAAGCAGCGTATAGATGGGCCTCCAGCCCTTGAAGTCCTCGGGGTACTTGGGCGGCTCCATAATTAACTAAAACATGGTGAGATTCACCGCTTAAAGTTTACTAGAAAAAAGGTGGGGATTAGGAGCTGTACATCGTGAGGGCGTTCCCGGCCACGGCACTCAGCTCCTCGTTGAGGAAAGTCCCCGTTCCACCCGCCCTCAACGTCATGAGATGGCTGATATGCGTCCTTATGAAGTCCCATTCGTCTAGGAAGAACTCCCCAAAGTGCTGCTCAGAAAGATAAACGTGCTCTTCCTGCGTAGCCTTGTATAGGGCGATGTAGCGGTCATATGTCTTTGTCCGATCAGGCGGCATACGAGGCTCCAAAGGCTTAGCCTTCTTGTCAGTCTCAGTCAGCTCGCCGTTTATCTCCTTCTGCGTGTACTCCTTATACGCCTCAGCGTACCGCTTCGTCTGAGCCTCATAGATGCGCCTCACATCGTCCAGCGTCTTTATGTATCGGTCGCGGTGCTTCTCCAGCACCTTGATGATGTCGGCAGGTGTGACGACGGCATGAATCTCCATGAGGTCTGTGTTACCTAAATCTGGCACTGATTTCGTCTCCGCTAAGACGAACACGCATCACCGCTTAAAGGTTACGAGAAAAAAAGGGGAGATTGTTTTATTTGTAGTCGGATATTGGCCCTAGGTATTGATACTTAGGCACAGTCCAAGACCATAGACCCGTCACAAGCAATGCGCTGTTAAACCGGAACGTCGTCCTGCAGTTTGTGAGACTAAAGCTCGTCGTTCCCACGGGTATGTTGATCGTCCGCACCTTTTTCCCGGTGTTACCCGTCCACAGGATGCTTCTGCGAGTCGTTACTCCGTTCTTGACGTAGGTATAGTCATAAGATATTCGATTTACCTTGTACAGATAGATGCTGAGTATATCCGAATCCACGTAAGGGAACTTGATGCCAACCTTGCCCCCCTGCGCGGTTACCTTGCAGTACCCGCCCGTGGACGTCGTGTATGATATGCTATCCTTTAACTTGTTGCCCCACTCGTCGCTATCAGAGTCGCCGAAGACTAGGGGTATGACGTTTGACAGCAGCATCAGAACCGCGATTGTTATGACTAAGCCTTTTTTCAGGTTCTCTTTTCTCAGGATATTTTCCATTTTCCTTTTCTCCATCGGAGTTACTTGTGGGGAGTGTTGCCGGCTCTGGAGCAAGGGGGGAAAATCCCCGGGAGCAGGGACCCGCCTGGCCGGGTCAATGTCACTTCTCCCTGCAACGATTTACCCGACATCCAGGTTCCGAAGGCTCCATTGGGCCCTTAGCCCTCCCCACCAAACAATGGTGTGTATCACCGCTTAAAGGTTACGAGCGATCAACTAGATTCCCCAGAAATTCTTTTTTCTGCAGTATTTTACAAGTCTCCTGATTCTTACCATGAGCTTCTTTGTGTGACCACATTTTCCAGTTTGTTCCATCGCATAGTGATGGCCTACTTCATGGCATATAATTCCAAAGGAGACTACGGATCTATGGAAATCCACTCGCTTAGATCTTGGCCAGTACGTTCCAGTGTTGGGTTTCCTCTTATTGAAAGTTACCTTCAAAGGAGTTAGCATATAATGTCTAGTAAGTTTGTTAACTATCTTTACAACATCTCTCTGTGATGGTAATATTTTCTCATATTCTTCCTTGAATTCTTTACGACCTCTTCCATAGAACTTTAGATAGTAGCCCATTTTCTTTTTCATCGCCTCCACTATACTATACCCATTACTAAACTTTAATTTTAACTAACGAAAAGAAACGATTATACTCCTTCTTTTAGACTTCGTAAATAAATCATTAAGATAATTATTCACATATTTGTTAACTAATTCCCTCAATCACATATTTTTCTACACGCACGTACATATTTTTATCAATTATCAGACTCCTCGTCAAACTCTAGGGCACATAACCGCTTAAAACTTACGAGGTGTGGGGAGTGTTGCCGGCCCTGGAGCAAGGGTGAAGGGATTCTGGGAGCAGAAACCTGCCTGGCCAGATGTCGTGAATGGCAATTGCCAATCCCTCCCTGCAACGATTTTCCCGATATCCAGGATCACGTGTCTCCATTAGGCCCATAGCCCTCCCCACCAAACAATGGTGAGAGTCACCGCTTAAAACTTATGCATATTTATTTTTTATCATACCCGGTTGAGGCGCCTATAGATATAGACATTTCCTCTATTATTCCAAATGTTTTTCCTCTCAACATATACATTTAGAAGGTCTCTGCTGATGACGCGTGCTACCACACTGGATCCTAGTTCTAATTTCTCTGCGATATCTGAAGCGAATATCCATTCATCATATGGGATGGTGTCCAATATCATCTCATGAACCAAACTTTTGCTTAGTTTATTGTTTCCTTCCATTTTTCATCATTCTCTGATATAGTAATGAGGGATAATAAATCTTAAATTGTACTATCTGAAAAATAGATTAAAATCCGGTTTTCTATTTTCCTTACTATCCTACTTGTAAAGAATGTTAGATTCATACACGCGTTCCAATGAATTAACTCTTTGGAAAATTGTAAAGAGTTTGTTTTTATGCCCTTCTAACCAGAAACACCATTAAATGGTGGCGAAACCCAATAAGAAGGCTAAATAGTGGGTTATCTCACCCTCATTTATTCGATGTTACTTGTGGTGGGGAGTGTTGCCGGCCCTGGAGCAAGGGGGTTGATACCCCTAGGAGCAGGGACCCGCTTGACCGAGCCTAAAAAATGGTAGATTAGGTTTACTATGGATAAACCCTTAGTTTTTCCGGTGGTTTAGGATACGCTCGTTTGCTATGTGTAAGCCCAACATCGACGAACATTTGAGCCAAACTGAGTGCGAGGCCTTCACCCTCTAACATAGGTACGCCTAATGCCTCCTGCAGCCTTTTTCCGAGTCCATGCAATCCTGTGCAACCTAGGATAAGAACCTGCGCCCCCTCCTCTAATGCCTTCTTACTGTTTTCTAGGAGAATCTGGTACGTTTTTTCAGTGTCATCCACAAGTTGTAGAACAGTAAGTCCAGTCGGATAAACTCGAACAACCTTTTCACCAAGGATGGGGGCGATCTGGCGGGCTGCCTCTCCAGGACCCACTACAGGTATGCTCACAGCCTGCTTTGCCCCCTGAAGACCTGGATCTCCCATACAACTTATCACGACAGCGTCGTATCCCTGTTGTTCAGCCCACTCGACCTTTTTTATTACAAAAGGTGCCGCTAAAGCTTTGTCGTATTCTGATTCGATGGAGGCTGTACCATAATCTATGTTGACGAAGTCAACCTCGGTGTCCGGTCTGACATAGGGTTCCACACGCTCTCGTGTACCTTTAATGAAATCCTTCGTGATGATGGGTATAACCACTAAAATCCTCATATTTTATTCACTCCAATATTGTTAGCTATCTCTTAATTGATATGTTTTTCTCTTATAAGCGAATTCGCTAAGCCATGAAGCTTCATCACGTCACTGGACTTTGTCTTTGCCCAGAGATAGAAAAAATAAGGGGTTGATGTCACTTTTCCATTAGCTGTCTTATAGGTACGTGTTCTATGTTCCATCTGAAGTGTTGAGGTCCGAAGATCTTAAGCCCCATGGGGGTCTCCCACTGCTGCTCAATCTCGACGCCTATGACGGCGACCGGTCGCCCTGTCTCCCACTCGGCAGGCCAGAAGTTGGCTAGGCCCCAGCCTGTCTCTGGGTCGACCACATTTATGCAGTCCGGACTGGTAACCCAGGGCTTGCCATCGAGCCAGGAAACGTGGTTCTCATTCTTGTACCAGATCTTTAGGTCGTGTCCCTCGTAGTCACCAGTGCCTAGAATCTTGGCCATCCCCCAGATGAAGCCATACTTGTCGTCCTGCCAATAGTTCATTATCTGCCCTTCGAAGAGTTTGAACCCCCTATTCCCTAGGGCATTGAGGGTAGCATCAACGGTTGACTTGCCCTTCTTCTTCGCCTCCTGAACCTGTTTCCCGACCTTCATCACGAGGGATTCTACGCCGGGGAAGGCATACTTCTTCATGTCTTGGACAGAAACCTGATGGATGCCTCTAGTCGAGGCGCCTGAGAAAGTAGAGATTCCCTCTAGTATCTCCTCGAGCCTCTGGAAGCAGAGGACATCCTCGACGACGACGAGGTCGCCCATCGTTGTGCCGAATACTGCGGGCGTAGGCTTTACATTCCCGAAGTTGAAGCAGTTTTGACTTATCTCAGGGGCGGCCCTGCTTCCCGCAGCTGTCGCATCGATGTAAGGTCTATCCACCATGGCGTGGTTGCACACTAGCCTAGCGAATCCAGGGGAGACTTCGAAGTGGAGCTCTGTCAGCGGGTCTCCTCCGGCAAACTCCGCAAGTCGTTTCTCACCCTTCTCGGTTCCAGTACCGATGGCGTTGTCTTGCCCGGGCAGCTTTGACCAAGTGTTGAGGGGGCACCACTCTCTGTCGGCATGTTTTATTATCTCCCTCATGACCTTCGTCCTATCCATTGAGTACTTGGGGTCGCGTTGGCGCCGCGCTCGAGACCAGAAGAACCACTTCTCCTTCATCTCACTCGTAATACCCCCTCCGGTTCCGATGTGTGAGAAGATGATCTTGTCATCGGGTACTTCGTCGAGATCGATTAGTTTTATCTTGTGGCCGGCATCATGAACCCTGTCAACCATCTTTCCAACCGTTTCTAGTGAGGGCGCAACCCCACCTCCTCCTGTGGAGAGAACTGTGCTACCGATTGTATAGTCCATTATATCGTCTTTTGTAAGAATTCTCATATCATACTCGCAGCTATTCATTCCATTTATAAATATTTAAAGTTTAGTACTTTGTCGCTTTTTATAATTCTGCGTTTTCCGTGTGTTCAAAGTTTCACGTGTGGTAGGCAACAAAAAATGGGGGTTGAGCGTGTTTTCTACGCGTATCCGAACATCTTCTTTGGGGGTGTCGTGGGAAAAGTTAACTTAGATTGTTTCAAGCCGAGTCTTACCAACATCTCTGCGAATTTAACGGTGACCAGTAAGGGGTCAAGCACGGGGATGTCTATCCTTTCTGCCAGTTTTTGGCCTAATCCTGTCATCCCGGTGCATCCAAGTATGATCGCCTTTGCTCCGTCCTCTTTTATGGCCTTCTCTGATTCTTCAACCAAGGCATCTACAGTTCTCTCGGTATCCTTGCTCAACTCCAGCACCGGGATGTTTACGGCACGAACTGAAGCAAGCTTTTGTGACAGGTTATATGATCTTATATTATCCTTAATCGCACATACCTCGTTTTGAAGCACGGTGACTATGGAGATCTTGTCCGCAAGAGCACTGGCGACCAACATCGAAGTCTCACACGGACCGAGAACGGGGATGTTGACCAGTTCCTTGCCTGCCATAACGCCTGGATCGCCCATACAGCTTACGACTACCGCATCGGCACCTCCAGCCTCGCCTTCCTTGATCAGCCTCAGAATGTCAGGACTTGCCATAATCGCGTCATATCTGGATTCGATGGAAGGTGGTCCTCTCTCGACGCTGGCTGATTCAAGTTCAGTATCAGCGCATACGCCTGCCAACTTGTGCAATCGGTTAAGGTAGTCTTCGATGGGTTCTTTTCTGGGATTCGTACGAACTACGGGTCCAATAATCCGTATTTTCATTTAGATCACATATTTATAACAAAAATAGTGTATAAAGTTTATCATTTTTTCAGAAACTTATTTATAAAGGAATTAGATAAATTGAATCTGAAATGGTTAGGATCCTCTTTCCCTCCCCCATCATGAAAGTGACTGGAGAGAGAGAAACAGAAGTATCGGCTGGAACACTAGGAGAAGTTCTCGATAGACTTATCGAAAAATATGGTGAGCCATTCAGGGAAATAGTTTTTGAAGAGTCGGGCGAGATCAACAGGTACCTTAATTTTTACATCAAAGGCCGCAATGTCTCCAGACCCAGTAATATGGAGACCCGACTGAGGGATGGAGAAGAGATAGCCATACTGATAATAATCGGAGGGGGATGAGGGCTACGTCCCAAAAGCGTGGGCAGCCTCTCTAAATTCTTTATCTTTTATATTTTTGTTTGATATAACGTAATCCACATAATATATCTGTCCCGTGAGGTCTTCGGGCAGTCCGTATAGTCTCCACATCAACTCCTTTGCCTTGACCAGAAGCCCTAGCAGCTCCTTCTTCAGACTGCTGGCTATATCACAGGGTCCTTCAAGGTAGCCGAGGTCAACAGACTGCTCGAAAAGCGTCGCCAGTTCCTCTCGGAAGAGGTTCTTCTTAGCGATCCCCTGATTTAAGGCGTCCTTCGGCCTGTAGCTTCCGGCATAGTATAGCGGGTTCTCGATGTGTACTAGGGCCCACTTTTCCAGTTCCTTCTCTGACTCCTTTTCAACAGGTTTGGATAGATCAAAGTCGCACATCGTCAATCCTTCTTCGTCCACCAAGTAGTTGCCGGTGTAGGAGTTGGAGTGTACGTCCCTCATCCCTAGGCTTGTGGTTCGGTTGCCCAACCATGTTCCATGTAATGCACCTGAATCGTGGAACTGTCTGAGAAGGTTTCCGCAGGAGGAGCCGAGCCATTCAATATATTCCTTTATCATGTCCGGGTCAATTAGTTTGGTTACATCTGGAAACATTAATGCGAAGAAAAGCTCTCCAACCCTAATGTCAGACGGTATCCGATAATATGCGCTGTAGGCGGCCGTCTGTATTCCCTTATCCTTGAAGATATTTACCATCGATTCTCGTCCGATCCTGTGGAGCTTATCGAACATCTCGGGCCTGTTTTTTGATTGGATATAATATATATTCTTGAAGGATGTCGTGCCAATTAGTTCGATATTCTGTCCAAGTTCTTTAGCCTTGGTTGCGCCATAGAGTTCGCATCTGTACTCCTCCTCCTGCATGAAACCCCACAGAATAAATCTATGGCACATGTCAGGGTCGTCGTAGAGCTGGTGGGTGTATATTCTGCCGGCGTCGTATATCGTTCTGGATACGCCATTGGGAATACCTATACCCTTAGCTTTAATCCATCCTCCTTCATATGTAAGTAATATTGAGCGGTTGCCACTCTCGTAAGCCTCGAAGGATGGAAAGTCGTATTCACCGAGAAAATCGCACATTATTGGGACTTGATCTTTTCCGAAGGGGTTGGAATGTTCCTTTAAAAATTTAGAGGGATTATTCACCAGCCAGAACTTGGTCTTATGCCTCAAATGGCTCGTATAATCCTCGATTGAAGTATCCATGAATTTAGCGATCCTTTTATGATACATAAATATTTATTTATATAAAGGCTCTTGTGCAGATTCGCCTAATAATCTTTATGTGTTAATATAAAAAATATAGGTTAGGTTTTAGGTTGTTTAGATAGTGATGATCCCTAAAGATTCAAGGATCCACCAGATGCGTTCTAGAGCTACATTGTAATACATGCTGATTAGTACGGCGAAGCCTACTCCGAATGCTATCATAAGGAAGTGGCGTCCCACTTTTGCGGATGTCCCGAGAATCCCCTTGTGTTCCTTCGTGAAGATGAAGTAACTCAAAGATGTTATGAAGATGATGAACATCAGTATTCTATTGAATTGGTCAAGAGGTGAAGTACCTACTATGTCGATGGCTTGGCTGAGAAACACAAGAATGTTGCCCTGCCACAGGGAGCCTAACGACAACCCCGCACCGACTGCAACTACCCATAGGAATCCGTATCTTGAGATCCATTTAATGTTGGGATCGGGATGTAGCCTAAGGTATAGCAATAAGCCAAAGATGAGACCAGGTAATAGAATGATTTGCCCCTGCATTATAGGTTTGATACCGGTCCTCATAATAACCCCCCAGGTCATGACAAAGCTATGTCCCATTCCGCCGCCGACGAGAAGTGTTTCCACAAATCGCCAGCCGGGCCAGTCCTTGAACATGAATGAAAGGCTGATAAGTATCAGTATTACAGGCACCCAGGTAGATATCAGGTCTCCACTCATTTCAGCGATCTCCTCTCCATGTAGTCACCGATGATCATTGCACAGCCTAGTAGAACTGTGAAAGCAGACATCAGGGAGAAAGCGTCGGCAACAGTTGTTCCCCAACTCTTGTATCCCTGAAGCTTCTCCAGTTGGGCTCCTCCTCCTGCGCCGATGGGCATGCCAGGAGATACGTGGGGGTAGTATGCAGCGGCGGACATTGCGCACATGCCTGCGGGCATTAGCATAACCGGTACCTTGTACCGCCCATAGGCGTGCCGGATAACGTAGTCCATCAAACCACTCCAGCTGTTTGGGAAGAGTATGAGATCCCAATCCGAAGCCGTGTATATCCCCTCCATTATAGGAAGGTCTTCCACTAGAGTGTCAAAGCGATCCGTAGGAAACATGGCTCTGAAATCGTCGCATGTGGTTGCCCATCCTCGTTCCGCTCCTATGTAGAAGCCGAACTCGACATAGTCCACCCCATACTCCTTACCAGGCGGTAGTTCGATCTCATATGTGTTCTTCATTATATCCCAGAAGTTAACGCAATCAGCGGATTGGAATACCATGATTATTTTGAGGTTGTTGGGTGCGTTGAGAACCAGATTAAGTGTTGCAGCGCATAACGGTGCGAGGTCGCCATAGTTGAAGCCCGAAAGCTGAGACATGTAAACTATGGTACTTCCTTCTGGCATATCTAGGATATAGTCGTAGAAATCCCTTGTCATCGTTGGAACTCCTATCGGTAGATTTAGAGGTACGATAACAGGGATAATCATGCAGATAGTAAACACCGCTAATATCGCGTTATTTGGTATATTCTGCAGTTTCACCCATATGCTCTCTGTTTTATCAGACATATTTCTATGCCTCCTCCTCGTACATGTATCCCCTTTCCTGACCTAGTATTGTTCTAATCATTATGAAAACCATGCCCAAGCCTACACAGAGCAGACCGGCACGGTATGCTGCGGCGGTGATGACGGTGAAGAGATAGACTCCTACCGGACCTAAAAACGGGAATAAGTAGGCGCCTAGCGGAGCGTCGTAGAGAAATATCAACAGTGCAGGGATGATTAGAAAAGCGCCCTCGACACTTCGAATTTTGAAGGCTCTGTAGACGGCTGTAACGGAATAGAAGGCGGAGACGAAGCATATAAGACCGGATATTGGGGCGTACCAGATAGAAAACAGCCAGCTATACTGAGGTGATCCAGATCCAAGTAAAAGACCTACTATTATGAAGATCATCATTATGGCGATGGTGGAGATGCTGTATAACCACTGGTATTTGATAGGGTCGTTCTCCTTTCTGATGATTCTTGGTATGTGAAAGCTGAGTAGGGCAATGATGCCTAGACCTACGGAGACCGCTGTAGCCAAGGATGACCATTGCTGGAATATGATGCTCCAGTAGTTTGCAACTGGATTGGGGAAGAAGATCTTGATGAGGATTACGATGACGATGAAGCCTGTTATCGCCAGAGGAATTTGTCTACGATAAAGTACTGACATTTTGTTTCACCTTACATACCCAACAAAGTAGCGAAATCGATCCCAGCTGCGACTGCGATTCCACCAACGAATGTCAACGCTATCAACAGATATTTCATTAGGTCCTCGGCGAATATGTTGGCCTTTTGCTTGGGATCATCAGAGATGTATGCTCCGGCGGCGTAGATCTCCTCGAATATAAGGGAGTAATCAGCAAATGCGACGAGGTAAGGCACGTTTTCTATATAATCGGTTCCTCCAATTATGAACGCGCCCGCCCTTTTCGCGATCTCGCAGAAGGCGGGAGTTTCAGCCCACCATACTCCGAGCATGATTTGGCAGCCGGGTTTGTCGTATTTGTGAACCGTATCGTTTCCGGCGATATACGCCATCTGAGACGGATAGTAGCGGATGTCTTCCAACTGATGGAGTTCCGGTGCACCGTGAGTCCTGTATCCCTCTGTGAGGACATCGTCCACCATTGGGATCAATGGTGTGCGAATAGTTCCACTCAATATCTTCACTCCCATATCTGCAGCAAACTTCGTGGTGTAGCCCATGATGCTCATAGTTATAATATGCCCAGGAGTCCCCTGTGGATCGTCGATTGGAGCAGCACCCAAGGGAAACCAAGCAGGCACTCCCTTTTCTGCACATAGTCCTATAGCCTCTTCAAGGGCATCCATTGCGGGAAACTTTCTGATAGATGGTATCTTTCCCTTTAAGACATTCTGTTGAGAATACCAGATAGAAACACATGTTATAAGTAACATAACCAGCGCGAATGTGTGTTGTATTACCATTGTTTTCCAAAGAATACTATATTCATTATTTATATATAACTTTCGTGCTTTATCCTCTGGAGGCAGAAGAAAACGACTCTCTCTAGATCTTTAGATTCCCAAATTAGCATACTGAGAGCGACGCTTATCGTATTAATCCTTTCAATGGTCTGGTTTATCTTTAATCCCATATGGTTCCCGCAGGCAGAATTGAAGTATGATTTCATGAGGTTGTTTCTACTTGGAGTGGCTTCTTTGGCGACGGTAGTTACTTATATAAACTATAAAAGAAAGTTAAAGGATCAGTAATATCTGAGGAAGATTAGACTTGTTTCGTGTTGATAAAGTTACACCCAAAGAGGAGGAAGAGATGATCAGTAAGACCGCAGATAAGATCCAAGAATATGGAATGGATTTGGCCGCCGTCTTATTTCTACAAAGCTATAAACCTCTCACCTATGTAGGAGGACAGATGGGGCGCTTCATGATATTCCCTTTCTTCTACATGTTAGGCGGGAATATCACCCAAGATGCTGAAAAGTTTTTCATGATCTTCGAGAATAGAGATAATGTGGAGAAGCTTATCAAGCTACTAGAGAAAAGATCTATTGAAAAGGACTCGGAGAAGACTAGGAAGAGAGAAGTCGACAATGCACGCCAGAAGTTAGGTTGGAGGCGGTTCCTTCCATTTTAATATTTCATTATAGGTTTTTCAATTTTCACGTAGCATAGGATAAATATTTAAAAGGATACGTTATTCCTTAAAGAAGTAAAATGGTGGCTCTTAGTAAACCTAATGAAGAGATGAAGTACATTCTGGCAACGGATGTAGGGAGCACTACGACGAAAGCCCGATTCTTCCATAGGAGGGATGGTGAGTGGAGGTTCCTCGTCGCGGGCGAGGCGCCCACTACGGTAGAAACGCCTTATGAGGATGTCACCCTAGGTGTAAGGAATGCGGTAAGAGAGGTGGAGGAACTGACGGGACACCAAATCCTCTCAGAGGATGGAAGTGGAATCGCCGTCCCATATGACGGCAAAGTGGGCGTCGACCTCTACTGTACGACGAGCAGTGCCGGCGGCGGTCTCCAGATGATGGTCGCCGGTCTCATCAAGATGATGACGGCGGAGAGCGCAAATAGGGCCGCACTAGGCGCAGGCGGCATAGTCATGGATGTAATCGCACGCGACGACGGCCGCAAACCATATGAGAAGATAAAGAGGATTCGTAGTCTTCGACCAGACATGATATTGTTGGCGGGTGGAGTGGATGGCGGTGCAACGACCCATGTAATGGAGGTTGCCGAACTTATCAAGGCTGCAGAGCCAAAGGCTAGGCTTGGAGTTTCATATGAGCTTCCCCTAGTATACGCTGGTAATAAGACGCTACGTCATCAGATAGAGAAGCTAATGAGCAGCAGTTTTGCGATAACTATGGTAGAAAACTTGCGCCCCGTTCTAGCGGTAGAGAACACAGAACCTGCGAGGATAGCAATACACGAGCTCTTTATGGAGCACGTGATGTCTCATGCACCCGGATACCTGAAGCTGATGAAGTGGACGGATGTAGCCATCATGCCGACGCCCGCGGGTGAGGGTATGGCCATAAAACTTATTGCCGACGCATTCAAGGAGAACGTTCTAGGCGTCGGTCTCGGCGGTGCAACGACCAATGTCTATTCTATCGTCGATGATCGCTTCGTTCGGAGCGTTAGTGCGAACCTGGGGATGAGCTATAGCATCACAAATGTCATGAAGGAAACAGGCATCAGGAATATCATGCGTTGGCTACCTTTCAAGCTCGACAAGGAGGACGTTGCGAGTAGGCTAATGAATAAGATGATAAGGCCGACTACCATTCCCCAAACCCTTGAAGATCTCATAATCGAGCACTCTGTGGCCCGGGAGGCGCTACGTCTTGGTCTCAATCACCACAAAACCATAGCCACTAGGCTTAAGGGTGTTCATGTAGATCGGTCGATCGGCGATGTGTTCCAAGATGCTATGGCGAAAACCTATGTAGAAATGATGAATATCTCAATAATTGCTGGCACTGGGGGTCTCCTGAGCCATGCCCCTGACAGGATCCAGAGCATGATCATCCTGATAGACGCTTTCCAGCCTGAGGGGGTTACGAGGATTTTACAGGACAGTGTCTTCATGATGCCTCACCTCGGCGTCCTCTCGACGGTTTACCGGGAGGCGGCGTGGAACATCTTCGACAAGGACTGCCTCGTTAGGCTTGGCACAGTCATCGCCCCAGCCGGAACCGGTAGCCTTGGGGATCCAGTGATGACTGTGGAGTTGGAGATACCCGAAAGAGAAGTTTTGAAGGAGGATCTGAAGTTCGGCGAGATCAAACGCATCGACCTAGAGGAGGGACAGGAGGCCAAGGTTGTTATAAAACCTCATAAGGGGTATGATGTCGGCGAAGGGTTCGGTCGTGAAATCGAGAGTACCGTCATGGGGGGAGTAGTAGGTATAGTATTCGACGCTAGGGGTCGACCTCTACAACTACCCGAGGAAGATAGCGAGAGGAAGGAGATGCTGATGAATTGGTTCGATGCAACGAATCTATACCCAGAGGAGGAGCTTAAGAGCTTGTGTGAGGCGAGAGTTTGATGAAGGAGAATAAAGTCTCGAAAGAAGCTTACGCCTACACGCCCGGCTTGAAGGTCAAAAAGGCGATGACAGTCTCCAAGACAAGGCGGCTGCCCATATTTGGCGAGGTTTGTGTCAATGTCGGGGATGAGGTCAGCTACGAAACTGTCGTTGCGAAGACCAATATAAGTGGTGACGCCGAGATCGTTAAGGTAGCTGCACTCCTAGGCTTCGCTTCAAAGCCTTCCGACCTATTAACATATATGAAAAAGAAGATAGGAGATCAGGTATCAAAAGGTGAGATAATCGCTGGCTACTCCGTTCTGTTTGGTCTCTTAAAGAAATGGGCGTACTCTCCAATAGATGGAATAATAGAGTCCACCTCCACTGTGACTGGTCAAGTCATAATCAGGGGGCTGCCCATACCTGTGGAAATCGAATCATACATACCCGGCAAGGTCGTTAATGTACTCCCGAGGGAGGGTGCAGTTATCGAGACGAACGCTGCCCTCATCCAGGGCATATTCGGCATCGGCGTCGAGACACATGGCAAGATAAAGATGGTGGTTGACTCTCCCGAAGAGGAATTAACTGCGGATCGCATAATGTCTGAGGATAAGGGATCAGTGCTCATAGGAGGCTCACTGGTGACCCTTGATGCCCTCAGGAAAGGCGTGGAGTTCGGGGTCTCATGCATTGTCACTGGAGGTATCCGTCATGAAGATGTCACGACTTTAATAGGGGAGGAGATTGGTGTCGCCATCACCGGCCAGGAGGAGGTTGGCATCACTCTCATAATCACCGAAGGCTTCGGGAAGATGAGGATGTCCCAGCGAACCTTCGATCTACTAAAGCGGTTCGATGGTTACATGGCATCGGTGAATGGAGCCACACAGATAAGGGCGGGAGTCATGCGCCCGGAGATTATTATACCCCATGAGGAGAGCTTCGAGAAGTCATCGAGCGTCGAGTTGGGTGCCGGTATGTTGCTGGGGACGCCTGTCCGCATAATCAGGCAACCATATTTCGGAGCCATTGGTAATGTAGTGAGTCTACCAGTCGAGCTACAGCAGATTCAAACTAAGTCTCATGTGAGGGTTCTGGAGATAGAACTCGAAGATGGTGGGGTTGTGATAGTTCCTCGAGCGAATGTTGAGATAATCGAAGAATAGATATATATCCATACCTCGCATGATAAGAGGAAATTAAATGATATGATTTTTTATGGAATCATAATACATTCGATTCTTTTTCTTCATATATAAAAAATTTAAATAAGATTAACTAGATAATTTTAAACAGGTGAGAAAATAATGGAATTTTTTGATGTGGTTTTAAGAAGGAGAAGCATAAGGAAATTCATAAACAAACCGGTGAGCGATGAAGCCGCGATTAAGATATTGGATGCGGCCCGGCTTGCACCTTCTGGCGGAAATCTCCAGAGGTGGAGTTTCATCTACGTGAAGGATCCCCAGGTTCTGAGGATGATCAAGAACTGTTCCCCAGGCTTCTATGGGGATGCCACCGCGGCCATCATCGCCGGGATAGAGTATGAAAATAGAGCTTCCAGTGAACAGGCAGACAGTAGCATAGTGGGGATCTTAGATATCGGCTTCGCCGCCGAGAACATTCTGTTAGCCGCTCATGCCATGGGTCTAGGTGGCTGCGCCATAGCCTCTTACAATCCGAGCTGTGTGAGCAAGGTGGTGAATGCCCCCGAGAACTTCAGGCCCGTATTGGTGTTATCCATAGGCCACCCCGACAAGATCCCGCCTATGCCAAAGAAGAAAAAGCTATCCGAGATCGTGTACCTCGACGAATACGGGAAAAAATGGGAAACGTTGGAGGAAAAAGAATGAGCGATACCCTGGATGACGTTTATTTCGACTACGTTTTCAAAATACTGAACTATGCCGTGGAGTTCGTGGGATCGCCTAGCTACGCCTCCCTCAGGATGATCGATGTCATCGATAAGACGGTTGAACTCTCGTCCCGCATCGAAGGTGTTTTGAGAGCAGAGTTTTATGAAAAGTTGAGGGAAAAGTTCGAGAACAGAAGAATAATGTCTGAACGGAAAGAACAAGAAGTCTTCCTCGATGAACTCATGACGATGTTCATAGAAGAATGGAAAAATAAGGCTACTTATGACTAGTCGCCACTTCTGCTCCTTCCCGAGGAGGCTCCTTGCTCCCTCCTTTCGATGAGGATCTGATGGAGGACTTAGAGTTTGGCCGAAGCGAAAGACAGGCACGTTTCGACCATGGCGAGGATCCTGCTCTACATAGTAGATAAACTACAAGGAAACCCATGACATTCTAGTTATTCATGTCTTTAGTATCTTAGATGGCAAGCTACCCTATGGTTATTCCCAACTTCAACTAGATTAGGCTCTTCTTTTCTGCAGATTTCCTTCGCGTATGGACATCTTGGGTGGAACCTGCATCCTGGAGGTAGATCTATGGGGCTGGGAATCTCTCCTGAAATAGTAACTTTACTCTTACGAGCCGTTGGATCAGGAATAGGAACTGCTAGGACTAGGGCTTGAGTGTAGGGATGTAAAGGGTTCTTCAATAATTCTTCTGTTTCTGCTTCCTCTACGAATTTTCCTAAATACATTATAGCTATTTTATCGCATACCTGCCTAGTGGTAGCTAGGTCATGTGTAATGTAGAGGTATGAGACGCCCATCTCCTCCCTGAGTTTGAACATTAGTTTGAGTATAGACGACCTTATAGAGACATCCAGCATTGAGACCGGTTCATCTGCGACTATGAATTTTGGGTTCATTATCATAGCCCTTGCTATAGCTACCCTCTGTCTCTGCCCTCCGCTTAACTCGTGTGGAAACCGGGAGAAAAACTCCTCTGGTGGTACGAGTTCGACTGTTTTAAGTGCGTTTGTAACTCGCTCTTCCTTATTTCCTATATTATGGACAACCAAGGGCTCTGATATGAAATCGAATATGTTCATCCTAGGGTCAAGGGAATTGTAGGGATCCTGAAAGATTATCTGAGCTCGTTTACGAAACTCATTCAGCTCTCTCTTCTTCAATGAGAAGACATCTTGATCTTCTAATTGTACCTCCCCCGAAGTCGGCTCAATTAGCCTCAGTATCACCCTACCCGTTGTCGTCTTTCCGCATCCGCTCTCTCCAACCAAACCGAAGATTTGGCGTTTTTTGATGTCGAAGCTTATTCCGTCGACGGCCTTCACATACCTTTTTTGTCTTGAAATCAGGTCTTCGATTATGCCGGTTCTTACTGGGAACCACTTCTTCAGGTTACGAACTCTAACTACTATTTCACCAGATGACAAGCTACAAAATGCCCCCTTTTTAATTCAACTATTTTAGGATCCTCCTTCCTACAGATGTCTTCTACATATGGACACCTTGGATGGAACCTGCACCCGGTGGGGGGTGATATAAGGTTAGGAGGACTTCCGAAGATTGGTTCAAAACTTTTCTTATCTCCACTGACACTCGGAAAGTTGGCGATAAGCCCTTGTGTGTAAGGGTGTTCAGGATGCTTGAAGATGGTTAAACTATCCGAACGCTCAACTATCTTACCTGCATACATTATAGCTGTCTTGTTACATGTATCTGCTATCACCGAGAGGTCATGGGTTATCATTATCATTGAAAGCCCAAGTTTCTCTCTCAGTCTTCTTATAAGCTCGAGTATCTGAGCCTGAATTATAACGTCAAGAGCTGTTACAGGCTCGTCGGCTATGATGAGATCTGGGTTGCAGGATAAAGCCATGGCTATGATGACTCTTTGTTTCATCCCTCCGCTGAACTCATGGGGGTATTCTCTTGCTCTGTCTGGGTCGATTCCGACAAGTGAGAATAGTTCTCTGACCCGTTCCCATGCTGCCTCTTTTCTGATATTCTCATGAGTTAAGATTCCCTGTCTTATCTGGTCTCCAACCCTGAAAACTGGGTTTAACGAGTTCATGGCTCCCTGAAAAACCATAGACATCTGTTTCATTCTAATTTCTTTTCTAAATTTTTCCTCGTCCATTGTGAGGAGATCTACGTTGTTTAGAAGAACCTTTCCAGAAAGCACTTCGGCATTAGATGGAAGAAGACGAATTATGGTAAGGGCCGTCGTCGTTTTTCCACAGCCGCTTTCACCAGCCAACCCAAGTGCATCTCCTTTTTCTATCTTGAGGTTGACATTATCAACGGCTTTAACTTTTCCACCCTTTGTATCGAAGTAGGTTCTTAGGTTTTGGATGTCCAGTAATGTCATATCACTTTACCTCTTCCTGATTCTTGGGTTTACAACTTGGTCGAGTGCGTAGCCTATGAAGGCGAAAGAAAGTACTACTAGGGTGATGCATATGCCTGGTGGAATAAGGTACCAGTAAAAGTTAGAGAACAGGGAGCCAACGCTGAATGCGTAGTGGAGTGTCATCCCCCAGCTAATGTGGGTTGGGTCTCCTAATCCGAGGAAGCTTAAACTAGCTGCTGAAAGAATAGAGCTTCCAACCCTTAAAACCATCTGAGCGACTATCAAAGGAAGAACATTTGGAATGATATGTCGAATAATTATCCTAGTGTCAGAAGCTCCTATTGCTCTCGCTGATTCGATGAATGGCTTCTCCTTCAAAGATAAGACCTGTGCTCTAAGAACACGGGCTGTTCCAGTCCAACCTTGTATCCCAATAACTAATATCATATTCCAGAAGGTAGCACCCAGGATGGAAGCCAAAACTATCATCAACGGTAGACCTGGAATAACTAAAAAGATGTCTGTGAACCTCATCAGCAATTCTTCTGTCGTTCCACCGAAGTAACCTGCAGAAACTCCAACTAGCGTTCCAATTATGGCTGTAACTAACGTAGCTAAAAATCCTATCGTCAGAGATACTTTTCCGCCATAAATTATCAATGATAGTAGATCCCTTCCAAGTTCGTCTGTGCCCATCAAATATTTAGATGTGGGGGGCTTGAGTATGGCATTTATATCACCTTGAATTGGACCAACGGGGTATGGAGCCAATATCCCCGCAAAGGCTGAAACTAAAATAAAGAACAACAAAATGAATAAGCCAAGGAGCCCAAGTTTACTCTCCTTATACTGTTCCCAGAACTTTATTATGCTTCTCTCATATTCTTTTATCTTTATTTTTTGCATGATTTTCATATCTCCTTCTTACGCATATCTCACCCTAGGGTCGAGATACCCATAGATTATTTCTGCTAGGTAGTTAGCTAATATTGCGGAGATCGTTATTATGAGAAATGCTCCTTGGAGTACTGGATAATCCTCCTGCATAACAGCTCTATATATCAATAGCCCAACCCCAGGCCAAGTAAACACAGTTTCGGTTGTCACTGCACCACCGATTATGAAGCCAAGCCTCATCAGTATTACAGTGGTCAGGGGGAGCATCGCGTTCCTCAATACGTTATGAAGCAAGATAGTGCGATTCGATAAACCTAGAGATTTAGCTGTCGTAACATAGTCCTCTGAGAATACGTCCAGCAATGAATTCCTCGTTATAAGGAACATCCCCCCAATGTTTCCTATTCCTAAGGTCATCATTGGAAGGAAAAGGTGATGTGCGACATCTACGATATACGAGAAGCTGTTTTCATGTACCAGCCAGGGAGTGGATATGCCGATTACAGGAAAAAGGTCAAGTTGAACTGAGAAGTATAAAAGAAGCAATCCACCCAACCAGAATATTGGCATGGAGTGCATCCAAAGACCGAAAACGATAAAAGAGATATCTAGTTTGCCTCCTCTTTTCCAAGAAGCAATTAGCCCTAATGATATACTTAAAAACACCGTAATAATATATGATGAAAGTAAAAGGAGAACAGTGTTTGGAATTCTCTCAAGGACAAGATCAAGGACGGGTCTCTGATAATTAAATGATAAACCTAAGTTTCCTTGGAGTAATTGTTGAATATATTTAACAAATTGAACATGAAGGGGCTTGTCAAGACCAAATTTAATTAACAATATTTTTCTCATCTCAGCGGTTATAGAAGGCGAAGATATCATCGCAACTGGGTCTCCAGGCATAACTCTGAAAAGGAAAAAGTTGATTATGGTCATAATAAAGATTAGTATGATTGCGTAAACCCCTCTCTTTACAACAACTTTTCCTATACCCATGATAATCATCCCGCGCTTTATAGTGAAAAATATCTTGTCTTTAGCTATTTAACATTTTACACATTCAGAAAAAAGGGGGGGATTTAAGTTTTCTTTCGTTGGTAGAATAAGACTGCCAGAATTATAATGACGATTACAGCCCCTATGTAGTACATTGTGTAGTCTGGTTTAGTAGGCTCTTCAGGCTCATAAGGTTCAGGCTCTCCAGGTTCGATAATGCTTGTGGTTTTTATGCTACTTTCGCTCTCGGCGTAATCGGCGCTACCTAAGTATTCTGCCTTGAAGTTGATGTCTCTAGCCAGCTCAGGTAGCCAACTGGAAGTTGCCTCGCCGTTTGCTTTTGTCCTTCCTGAGCCGAAAATAACACCGTCAGCAGAGAAGTCAATGTAAACGCCTTCTATGGGTTCTCCATCTTCGGTTTTTATGATCGCTGATACAGTTACTGGCTCTTCCGTTGTTCCAGTACTTGGTGCAGTTAGTGTCAACAATGTTTTGGTAGAAGCTATGGCTCCCTTTAGATGTAGCTTCAAGAAGCCTATCTCATCTAGATAGGATAGTGGTCCAAAGGGAAGTGCGTTTTCATATCCTTCAAAGTCCTTAGAGTTGACAGCCATTAAACCATGGTTTCTTACTACGAGGGCATTTGGACATTGTTCTGAAAGTATCATCTGCATTTCATAGAGTATTTCTCGGAGTTTTTCTGGGTCTGCCTCTGCTGCTGCTTGCATATCTAATGCATCGTATGTGGCGTCGCTGAATCCTCTGCGGTTTATGCCGCCTTGTACACCCATGGGGGTTGTATACCAGCTGAGCATTTCACCCGGCCATGCGGAGTCAGGTGTCCAACCACCTAGATAACAGTCAAAGTCTTGTTCCAGTGTTACCTTGTTCCAGAAGGCTGGGCCAGATCCTGCTTCCAACTTTGTTTTTATTCCGACCTGTTTCCAGCTTTCAATTATTATTTCAGCTTGTCTTACGTAGATGTCGGTAGTACTGACATAAAGTGTTATTTCTAGTTTGCTGCCGTCCGGATAGTCTCTCCAGCCATCGCCATCTTTATCTATGTACCCAGCCTCGTTTAGTAGTTCCTCAGCTTTTGCGAGGTCATATAGATATACCTGTACATCAGGGTTGACCCAGTCGCCGTATGCTGGTTGCAGGTGACGAAGGTTCGGATACGCATAGCCAAGGTATATCATCTCTATCAGCATATCCCTGTCTATAGTGTGGCACATGGCTTTTCTTAAGTCGACGTCGCTGAACGGGGGTCTACGGTTGTTGAAGCATACTTCTCTGAATCCTGGGGCCTCGGTTTTGAAGACCTTCACACCTGGAAGACCTAAAACCGTAGCCACGTCGGCTGGTCTTAATGCGACTGCATCAAGTTCGCCCTTCTGTAAGGCCATGAGCGCCATGTCTTGTTGCGGGATAACTAGGGAGAAGAACTTATCAATGTAAGGTCTTCCACCCCAATAGTCCTCGTTTGCTTCTAACTCTAGGTATTGTCCTGTCACCTGCTTAACGAACTTGAAAGGACCTGATCCAGTAAGTCCAGCCCCTATGCTGGGGTAGTATGTAAAGGGGTCTTCTATGTTCTCCCATTCAGATTTTTTAACGATGAATACTCTTGTGCAAAGCCTTTCTGGAAAGCTTGTTCCTGCCTTTCGGTTAAGGTGGAATACGACTGTGTATGGATCTGGGGTGGTGATGTGATCTATTGCGTCACCGTCCGGGTTAATAACGTAAGGTGTCTTGTGTTCCAGAGAGTAATCATACGTGAACTTGACATCCGCTGATGTTAGTGGATCTCCGTCATGCCACTTAGCGTTCTCAACAAGGTAGAAAGTTACAGACATTCCGTCTTCAGCAAAGTCCCAACTCTCGGCTAGCTGCGGTGCTGGTTCCCAGTTCTGGTCTGTTATGACGAGGCGATCGTACATCAACGCGAATATGCGTAAGTTGTAGTTTGCAACATTTGTTATGGGAAGCAACTCGTGATCCTCGGTTCCCGTCATTCTAAAGGTTCCGCCGTATTCGTATTTTTGCTCAGCAGTCACAGTTGCAACGTCAGTCAAAGGTGCAACGTTACTTATCAAAATCAGTGCCGCTAGAAATACTATTAGACCTAGTTTCTTAGACATTTCTTGCTTTTCACCTTTTTAACATTAGTTTCTATGTACTTAAAACATTTATTATATATCTGATAATAGACCAGAATAATTTAATTAAAAAAGGGTTAAGTTCGTCTACGTATGGTTGTGCCACCTATTGTTATGGCTGCAAGAAGACCACGGACAGCATCAGGATATTTTTGGAATGTAGCTTTCACGGTTCTTCCATTTACTCTATCGATATAGGGAAGAACTGAAGCGGCGTCAGCCATCGTTGAACTCGTGTATCTAAGCTTGAACTCCACAGGTTCATTTACCCTATAAGGGTCGATATCTCCTATGTTTTCCATTGCTTCCTTTACGGTGTTCCTGATTAATGTTCTAGCCTTCTTCGGAGGCAGACACTTTGCTGCGGCTCTACTTACCCCATACTTAACAATTGCTGTTTTGATGTTGGGAACGAAAGCCTTTGCTTCTCTTGATACGGCGTCATCACCAGAGACAAAAACCGATGGTACATTATGATAGCCTGCAAGTGCTGCGTTAAGACCGAACTCCCCGGTTTCACGTCCATTTATAAAGATTCCATCAACTGTTCCCCCTGAGATGGTGTGGGCAAGAACTCCGTTCAATGTGCCCTTCATTGCGTGATATCCTACATATAGGGCCGCATCAAAGCCTTCACTTATTCCTGACATCATCAGATCTGGCTTTGGTGTTCCACTGATCAAGTAGGCTGCTTCGTTTATCTCCCCAGGTTTTATGTTCATCATGCTTCCATGGGCATCACAGACCACTATCTTATCGACGCCAACCTCGAGTGCCCCCTCAATTGCGGCATTCAGGTCACCTACCATGAGCATTCGTCCATATTCATACTCCTTTTGATCTCCGCCGGTTATACCCCCACCTACAATTCCGCTTATTCCTTCCATGTCGATGGAGATGAAAATCTTCTTTGGGTTATTAGCCATTTTACGTCAAATTCATATTTAACCAAGTTATATAAAAAGTAACGTATCTCAGTCTCGTGAATATGGTTTATGAAGTGTCTCGTCTCTCAAAAGCTGTCCTAAAAAACAGCCTAAGAAACTAATAGGAGCGAATATGATTAAGACACTAACTAATACTCTAGATATGTTTGATCCAATAATAATAAATATCATATCCATTGGAAAAGCTCCTACAAAAATTGGTATTGAAATAAAAATAAATATAAATAGAAAAGTTAACGGAACAGCGTATATCAAGCACCTTAAAGCCTGTTCAAAATCCTCAAGTAAAAATGAGACCTGTACAGATATAATAAATATTAGCAATAGAAAAAGTGGGTTACGATGCCTTATTATCATTAAGAACCCGATCTGGCCTTGGACTAGCGCAAATCCAATGGTAATTAACAAGACCCGAACTCTGCTTTCCAAGGCGACTTTACCTCTTAGTTTAATTAGAGTTGGAGGCTGAGAAATAAAAGTTATATCTTTTCAATAGATAATAGTATCTGATGAGCGAAAGGAATGGAATTACAAAGTTATTAATCTATTCAATAATCGCAACAATTGCAATATCATCAGGGTTTTTTATACTTGAATTAAATGATTATGTGGGCACCACCACTTCTGCGAATCAGATCGAGGTCTCTATTCTGAATATGTGGATAACTCCCCTTGAAGATAAACTAAATATAACAATTAATTTCCTTGTAACCAACCCCACGACATATTCTCGAATTAAGATCCAGTATATTCACTATAATCTTTATTTAAAAACCGATTCCGTTGAAGAGTTCATAGGGAAAAACACATACTTCATACACGAGACCCTTATACCCCATAAGGATTTATCCTTCAATTCATCATTCTATGTTCAAAAGTCTAAGAACGAATATCTTTCAACTTATGGCCATATTTCTAAACTAAAATGGAAGATAAATTGTCTAACTCGTCTAGAGACTCCTCTAAAAAACAATTATCAAGTAAAAGAGATATATATAGAAAGCAAGGGTGCTACATAATTATTCAATTTAAATTATATTCCTTAAAATAAATTTATTTTACTTTGTATCTAGGGTATGAAAAAATTATTAGTGTTTTATTCTTTGTTTATCTAGGAGAGTAATTTCTCGATGGCTTGCTTCAATAGCTTGGATACGTCTCCGTCGGGTGCAATAGTTACTAGTCTATCGTATACTGCTGGCTCTATTCGTATGGGCACTAGTCGCCACTTCAGCTCCTTACCCAGGAGCTCCCTGACCCTGTCCCGGGTCTCTGGCGTCGTCAGCCCCTTATCCATGACCTCCTCCGCTAGGGCGATCTGCTGGTAGGGCTCCAGCCTGAGGAGGGTGAGGGCGTGCTCCCGGGGGATTTTCTGCTGCCTGATGGCCTCCCTCACCTTGGGGTGCAGCCTGAGGAGCCTCATCGAGTGGCTGACGTAGGTGCGATCCTTGCCCACTTGGCGTGCTATCTCGGATACCTTGACGCCCATCTCCTTTAGGGCAGAGTAGGCCTCGGCCTCGTCTATGGGGTCCAGTTCCTCTCTGTGGAGGTTCTCGACGAGCCTCATGGCGAGGGACTCCTCGGATCCGAGGGGGCCGTCGAGGATTATCGCGGGAACCGTATCCAGGCCAGCGATCTTCGAGGCGGCGAGCCGCCTCTTCCCTATCTGGAGGCGGTACCTTCCCTCCATGCCGGGCTCGACGACAAGGGGCTGGAGGACGCCATGCAGGGCGATTGAGGCTGAGAGCTCGTCCAGGGTTTCCTTCTCTAGGGTCTGCCTGATACCCGTTTCCACGTCTATCTGTTCTATGCTCAGGTTCTCGAATCTCACCATATCTATCGTTAGGTGATCTGTTTTGTGGGTTTATATGTTTTGTATCAGAAACTGTTAAGCTCTAATAGTCATGCCTTGGGGGGCTGTCATTCTTCCTTAGTTGGGCTACGGCGTACTCGACTGCGTGACTCCTGTTCCTGTAGACTCTCTCTTTGATCTTCTCGTCTATCCAACGCAGTAGATCCCTGTCCATGTAGACGCTTGTTCCACTTTTACCCAATCTATGAGCCTCTTATCTTCGTTAAAATAGTAAAGGAGCTGTTTTTATACCTTTCTAAAAGGATAAAGAGTTTGTTTTTATGCATTTCTAATCCAAAACACCGTTAAAAGGTGGCGAAACCCGATAAGAAGGCTAAATAGTGGGTTATCGCACCCCCGTTTATTCGAGGTTATTTGTGGGGAGTGTTGCCGGCCCTAGAGCAAGGGATGAAAATCCCCGGGAGCAGGAGCCCGCCTGGCCGAGCCAATGTCAATCTCCCTGCAACGATTTACCCGATATCCAGGATCACATGTCTCCATTAGGCCCCTAGCCCTCCCCACCAAACAATGGTGAGAGTCACCGCTTAAGCTTTACGAGCGTTTGTCTTCTCTTAATGAGGGGATGGTCTTTCTTGCCGCCTCGACTATCGGCGGAACAAGTATCAGAAGGAACGGTATCTCAGATATGAAGGTCCACGCGAAGGTGCTCCAGGCGGCAACCATCGGCATGGGAGAGACCTCCACCGCCCCAGGGAGAAGATAGAACTGGCTCCAAGCATATACCCCGACTCCTATGATGGCGCTTCCCACGAGAAGGCTCAGCGTGGCTGCGACGACATATTTCTTCAAGCTATACTCCCTGGTCATGTAACCCAGAAGGTAGAAGCATATGAAGTTAGACGTCACCCCCACCGAAAGGCTGAGAAGGGGCATGCCATGTGAGAGCATGTCGCAGAGGAATATCCCTATGGCGGCGCCGACACCCCCGACGAGTGGCCCGAATAGAACCGCGAAGACGGCTGGAACAACAACCGCAGGCCAGAACCTCACCCCAAACACCACGACGCCGAGGTACGTCAAACACCCGACGACCGTGTAAAGGCTAGCGTTGACAGCCATTAAGACTATCATGACCGTCCTATTTGATTCACTTTCTTCCAAGATTATTTACCTCTTTCATATTTGTGAACCTTATGCCACTTAATGGGGCTTATCACCGCTTAAAGTTTACTAGCTTGTCATTTCCATTCAGGGTATCTTCTCAGATCCTGTTGTCTGAGTCCTTTCTCTATGATGTCCCGTGTGGGTACCCTGTGGGTCTTCCCCGTCTCTATGTCCACGACCTTCTTGTAGATGCCGAACTCGTTCTCAAGTCTGTCAACCAGTTTTTCATGGCACTCGTCCGAGCAGGTCACCCTAGTTCCTAGGCATGGGGATCCACATATCCAGCAGAGTGTGGGTTCGCTAAGCTTGCTCAAGGCTATCCTACTCCTTGTGCAACAAGAAGATGGAGTGGGGGCCCTTATCTTCGGGCCAAAGCTCCAGTATCCTGCTCAAAGCCTCCATAACGCTGTCGTCTGGTACATCAAGCGACACCTTTACCATCCTAGATTCCCTGTGTGCCTCCACCGATCTTATGTACCCTATTATGTCCTTGAGCTCCTCCATGGTGAAGCCCTCCAGGCGTATGTCCACGCTATTAATCTTCTGCTCTGGAACTATTCTTCCTCTCCTCCTCTTGGCATCTGGGGCATTCCAGCCTCATCGAGTAGCCTTGTGGGTATGTCACCACCCTGCCGTGTACGGGGCATTCTATGATGTAGTGGGGCAGGGAGCCCTTCCATCCTTCGCGTGTCTTGTGGCCTATGTAGAGTCGGCCAGTGAGTTTGAACACGAGCCTCTGCCATAGATTCATGTCGTATTCTCCTCTTGCTCCTTTCTATTTTCTTTAGGTTTCTGTGCCTTGCATTTGACCTCGGCGTAGCCTTCAGCGATCTTAACCGTGGCCTCCAGTAGCTCTGGGCACATAGGCCTCTGCTGCATGAAGCTTCCTAGGCACCACCAGATAGGGACTTTTCTGTTTTCTTTTGGGCAATAGACCTCAGGGGCTTCAACCATTTTATCTCATTCTCTTTCTATTTTTCTTATGCCTCTTTTTCTTACTCTTTTTTGACAGCTTCTTGTTTCGAGGGATTAGGCCTCAGTCTCCTTCTTCTCCTCGAAGAGCTTCGTCTTATCCATGTACTCTAGGATGTCTTTGACTATGATCTCTATGTCCCTCGGGGTGACCGCGTGGATGGTCATGGTCAGCAGGAACATGGGGTTGTGTAGGCCGTGCTCGACGATGGATCTGGTCACACTGGTGACATTATCGGAAAGCTTTTCTGAGTCCACCTTGGCTTAGCCTCCTTCTTCGCATCGAGTTTATCCCTCAACATTCAAAGGTATGCTTTACCGCTTAAAGGTTGCTAGAGAATAAATAATAAAAAAGGGGGTGAGATAAATATGAGGTCTACTCAGGCTTCTTCTCTTCGGGCTTCTCTTCCTCTTCGGGCTTCTCTTCCTCTTCGGGCTTCTCTTCGGGCTTCTTTTCCTCGTACATTTGTATGACCAGTTATTAACTATACCAAAGTTATAATAAAAAGTTTGGTAACCAAATTTAACCGTTTAAAGGTTATGGGGAGTGTTGCCGGCCCTGGAGCAAGGGTGGTTTATTCCCGGGAGCGGGAACCCGCCTGGCCGAGCCATGAAAAGGGCGAACAAAGCCCCTCCCTGCAACGATTTACCCGATATCCAGGATCCCTGTCTTCATGAGCCTCGTGTCTCCATTAGGCCCCTAGCCCTCCCCACCACTGGATGGGGCGTAGCCGCTTAAATGTATCTGGAAGGTCTTCAATATTTTGGGTAGGGTCTACCTCTTAGAATCTTTATTATTAACTGTTGAAGCCGGATTACGTGTAGAAGGGCTTTAGGGATAACTTTTGCGTTCCCGGATTTCCCGGATAACTTTTTTACCATTTTCTCCAGATCCTTTACGATGTCATCCACATCGACATCTGGGAAATCTTCTTCTGGATAATGTACGATAGCCGCACTCTCGGGCTCGCTGAGGGGTTTCACGATGATATATTTTTCACTTATGACGATTATCTGGCATTCCACAGATTGGCCTGGAGCCAGCATCCTGACGTATGGGTTGTCCTGGTCGAATAGTATTATACATCCGTCTTGGAGCCGGCCTATTGTGTTACCATCTCTCCCAGGCAATGTGCGGACGGTTAGTTTCTCTCCTAAACGTAGTTTCTGTAATTCACTCATAAAACAATCCTCTCACACATAACTTCAATTCCTTATTACTGAAATTTAATGGGATATATCCCTCCTTAAGACTTGAAGTTGAATTTCGTTAACCTACCAGACCTTCCACCAGGGCTTCTTTTTGGCAGGCTTCTCTTCTATAGGCTCCTCCTCGATGGGCTCCTCCTCGATGGGCTCCTCTTTAATCTCTTCCTCTTCAGGCTTCTCCTCTTTCTTCTTTTCGGACATTTCTAAACCTCACCATTTAATGTGGTGCCTCACCGCTTAAAGGTTACGTGTGCGAACGTGTGTCCTAAGTGCAGCGAATACGCACGTTAGATAATGTTTTTATCTGCCAATTAAATACATTAAATGGAGATGAGCTTGGAGAAGATTATAGAGGAGGAGTTCCTAGCCAATATCTGTCAGGGGGGCAGGGTCACCGTACCCCTAGCGTACAGGGAGAGGCTCAGCCTGAAGCAGGGAACCCGCGTGAGGATAAAGATAAGGAAGGACGAGTCCTAGTTTTCTAGCTTTTTGTTGCATGAATGTGTTCTGTGAGAACCCGCATGCAATAGTTGCCTAGTTCCTCGCCTTTCGCGTCGGACAGCTGCTTTAGATCCGTGTATTCCTGGGAGTCGAGGCCGAAGTTGATTCGGATGATGAGGAGTCCCTTGGGGGCGCCTCTCTTCTCCTTTCCTTCGGCAACCCGGTCTAAGGCGTTCTTGAAGGCTTCGAAGCCTCCTGTTCTTGATTCGTCTGCGAGGATGGTCTCCTCTGCCTGGGAGAGCTCCAGCCTCGCTACCTTTAGGGCGTCTCTGAAGGGTATGTTTCCGCTTTGAACCTCGTTCTGTATGGCCTGTGAAAGGTCGTTCATCCGCAGCCATTCGCTAAGGGTTGACTTGGCTTTCCCTATTCTGCGGGAGTATTCACTGAGGCTCATGTCGCCGACTGCGAGCCGGCGCTTAATGGCTTTTCCGATGGTGACGGGGTCTACTCCTTTTCTGAAGACGTTTTCGCTGAGGCTGGCGTCCAGTGCTTCCTCTTCGGTGGCTTCAGTTATGATGCAGGGGATCTCTTTGATGTCTAATTGTTGGGCGCTGAGGAGTCTACGTCTTCCTACGTCTACCTCGTACATGTCGCCAACTTTTCTCACTATTATTGGTTGCAGTATTCCTATGGATCCAATGTTTTCTATTAACTCTTTGTCTTCCTCGTCTCCGAAGTAGTTTTCTGATCTTACGTTAAGGTTGCTTATCCTGATCTTTTCGGTGGGGATCATTTCTACGTTCATATTTTTTTCATCCTTCATATTTATTGTTAATATTAATATAAAAATTATTCTATTTAAAGCTTAGTGATGGTCTGCTTCGTGGCTTCTGGCCATGTCTCTAACAGTTTAGATATGATCTTCTCCGCCATGTATCGCTTGGATTCTTCCTCATTGTGTTTTGCGGAGTATATGCGTCTATGTCCTCCTTTACCGGTTATCTCATAGTAGTTAACTAGCTCCTCGTCGACCATGCTGTTCAGGAAGTTGATGATGGATGCCCTGCTGATACTATCCCTCTTTGAGGGTTCAGTACGCATGACCTTGTTGACGTTCACCCAGACGTCGCGGCTGCTCGCGCCGACGCCGTCCCCTAGGCTCCATAGATGCCGGAGGGCTACCTCCTGGTAGTCCTTCACAACGGTTCTAAACCCCTCTTCTTTAGTGTCGAATTTAACTATTTTAAACACCTATAGCTTTGGGGGGTTAGGTTTTATTTAAACTTTTAGTTATTGGTGGTGGTTTTCTTATCAGGTTTCTAGAAAAAATGGGGGTTTAATGTTCTATTCTTGTTTCTTCTCCAGGTAGATGAAGCCCCCGCCGTGAGATACTTCTATGTCGAGTTCTCGTTTCTTGATCCTACTCGTTAGCTGTGATACCATGTATCCCGGCGCCCTATCCTCGACGGCTATCTCTACAAGTTTGTGTCCGCTTTTTATGAAGGTGTCTATCAACGGATCGAATATGCTCCTAATATGTTTCGACTTTGGACGTTTCTTTTCTACAGGCTTCATCTCGTACTTTATTTCAGGCATCTATCTTTCCTCTATCCAGTTTTCTCCAAGTAGATCCATTCATCTACACGCGAGGCCTCGACCTGATCCATTAACCCTCTTTCCGTTATCTTCTTTTTGAGCATCTGCTTGACATAGGTTGTACCCCTGTTCTCTACCTTTATCTCCACAAGTTTATCTCCGGACTCTATGAACGCGTCTAGCATTTCGTCGTAATCGCCCCGGCTGTATCTTCTAGTCTCCTTGAGGCCTCCTAGGAAGTCGTTCCAGGAGACCCACCTGTTCGCCTCTATGATTGGTAACACAATATAATCTGAGATGGAGGGGTCGACGGATACCTTGCGGACGTTATCCCATGGGTTAGATCCCATGGAGAAGTAGAATACTTCGCCGTATCTCCCGT
>Ga0210003_1000591_pt1 | contig 32609 bp, 29 predicted proteins | sample LantaG_FD_182804 | JGI IMG/M metagenome (GOLD analysis project Ga0210003, IMG submission 182804) | Deep subsurface microbial communities from Baltic Sea to uncover new lineages of life (NeLLi) - Landsort_02402 metaG (SPAdes) (version 2) | ecosystem: Environmental > Aquatic > Marine > Oceanic >... | reverse complement strand
GTACAGGCAGCGTAGATATATTGCATAGGAGTCTCTACTCTATGAAGTAGGCATTGCGTAGCACTTCGGAGGGAGTGGTAATACCTGCTTTCACTTTGAGCATACCATCTTTGATTAGCGGTATCATTCCCTCCCCAGTTGCCTGTTCTCGAACCTCAGAAGTGCTGGCGCGGTTCAGTATTTGCATTCTTATCTTGTCGCTCAAGGGTAGGATCTCGAAGATACCTATCCTTCCCCGGTATCCAGTATGGGAGCATAGTTCACAGCCTTCACCGTAAAGGAACTCATTTCGTGTTTCACCTGTTTCCCTGGCATAGGCTAATTGCTCTATTGATGTGGCTTCTTTATAAGCGCAGCAATCAGGACAAATGCGGCGTACCATACGCTGAGCTACCACTCCAGTGACAGCAGATGATGCCAGGAAAGGCTCTATTCCCAAATCAAGAAGGCGGAATATGACGCCAATGGCATCATTGGCATGGATGGAGGACAGGACCAGGTGCCCTGTCAAAGCTGACTGGACGGCTATCCTGGCAGTTTCAGCATCACGAATCTCACCCACCAATATTACATCAGGATCGAGACGCAATATGGAGCGCAACCCGCTAGCGAAGGTGAGTCCTGCTTTAGGATTGATCTGAATTTGATTAATATTTTTAAAGCGATATTCCACAGGGTCCTCAATGGTAATGATGTTTCGGGATATCTTATCCAGCTTATTTACTGAGGCATAAAGTGTGGTGGTTTTTCCTGCCCCGGTAGGACCGCTAATCAATATCATGCCAAAGGGGACTTTGAGCATATTTTCATACTTAGCTAAAGCTTCGGGAGAAAAGCCTAGTTGATGTAAATCCATAATTGCCAATGACTTATCTAGAAGACGTAAAACTGTCATCTCCCCATGGACAGTAGGGGAAGTAGCTACGCGGACATCTATGAACCTTCCTTTAGCCTCAGTGGAAAATTGCCCATCCTGGGGGCGGAGGTGGTCTGCGATATTCATATCGGCCATTATCTTTATTCTAGATGTGAGAGGACGATGTATTTTTAATGGCAGAGACATAACATCATGAAGAGCACCGTCAATGCGGTAGCGAATTCGTGCCCTATCTTCTTCAGGCTCAATATGAATATCAGAGGCTCTAGCCTTAACTGCCTCATCAATGATGAGATGCAGGGCGCTAACGACGGGAGCATTATCAACAGCTTCAACGAGGTCTCTTCCACCAGTCACCTCAATGCCAGGGATGCGGGCCACTTGTTCCTCTATTTGCCTGAAATCTTTGTAATTAAAGTCGATAGCCTCGTGGATTTCCTTTTCGCTGGCGGCTATAGGTTTTATTCTCATCCCACTTTGAAGCGCCAGAGCTTCCAGGGCGAAGATGTCAGCGGGATTTGCTATAGCTACCTGCAGAGTGCTGTTTGTAGCAGATACGGGCACGGCATTAAATTTTCTGGCCATGGCTTCCGGAATCAACTGCAACACCTCAGGCTGAATTATATGCCTGAGCGCCTTATTCCCTGGACTTATCCCTGGTGCTGTGCTTAGCAAGTCCTCGGCAGCGCTTTGAGAGTTAGATGTTTTTCTTTCCTCAGCAGCCTGGCTTTTAATCTTGATAAGCTTTATTCCCTGCTGCTGAGCGAATTGCTTGGCTTCAGGGGCAAGCTTCCCCAGGTACAGAAGAACTTTCTTTCGAATTCCAGCATCGTAAGCTTTGGTATCGAATAGATATACCTGAGGCAGGCTTACTTCATCTCTGGTTATTACATCTATACCCACCTTGTGTGCCATAAAACCGTTGTCCAGGTGAGCTAGAATGTTAAAACTATACTCGGCTCCTGAACTTCCCTTGACCTTGGCGCTTTCCTCAACCTTATAGCCGGTGGTAGCCAAGGATTCTAGAAATTGGGACTTTGTCTCCCAATTAAGAGCGCCTTTTTTGCCTGGAAGAGGGGGCTTCGGTGAGGCTAAAAACGCTCCCAGACTTTCGTTATCGAGGACCTTCATTTGCTGCCTCCGGGCAAAGTGGGCGGCTGCAGAGTCAAGTCCTGGCAGAGCAATGAGAACCTTATCGTGAATGCCACAGTCGTAGCACTTATCATCGAAGGAGAAGACCTCAGCCAAGCTAATTTCAGCATCATCGGTGAGAATACCTATAGCAATGGTATAAGTGAGAAAACCATCGTCTCTGCGGGCTAAAATGTCAAAGGAGTGCTCAGCGCTAGACTCTCCGGTAAGAGTGGCATATTGTTCTACCTCATAGCTTTGGCTTCTAAGCCGCTCAATAAATTGGCTTTTAATCTGCTCCAGTTGCTCTTTAGAGCTTGATTGCATCATGATTAAACATTAACATAATTCACTGTATTGTCAATGACCTTTTAGTCCTAGCTCAATGGCTATTTAGTCCTAGCTTAATTGGCATACACCCTTAGGTCGGATAATTACCACTGACAGGGCGGTAAGTATTGACGAGCTCCAATCCTACGAGATTGCTTTGCTATTCGTGCCCTTGCAATGGCAGGGAGGCTCGTAGTGTCCAGGCTTCAGTCTTACTGGGTGAATTTAGGTAGAGCTAGAACATTGTTCTATTGACAAATCTTATCATCCTTATGGTAGAATAGTAACAGGACGATAGTAACACAGGGCAGAGGTGATGATAGTGAATCAGCGTCGGTCTAATATTGAGATAATAGCTGATATGCTGCGGGTGGGTGAAAATGGTGCTGGCAAGACAGAGATAATGTACAGCGCCAATATGAGCTATGCTCAGATACAGAAATATCTAGGTTTCCTGTTAAGTCATGGGTTTATTCATAAAGTGGCGGTGGGCAATCCGGTAGTTACCTATCAGGTAACGGATAAAGGGTTGGGGCTGCTCAGGAACATAGATGGCATAATGGAAGTGCTCGAGTTCCGGGATGGCAACGGAGCTTAGGGCTTAAGTATTGCGAGGGGCTAGGAGGGTGACTGGGAACAAGATGGCAAAGGTCACCCAACCTACTTAACATAATAGAATATTGAACTATCATTCTGAATGATAGCGAAGCATCGTTGTATGTTTTGTTGTGTCCAGAATGATGAGAAGGAGCGTTATATGGCTAATAAGAGAATGTTGATTGTGGATGCTGAGCTGGTCAAGAGAATAGATGAAAATCGTGGTGACCTGAGTATTTCTGAATTTATCAACTTGCTCATTGATAACCAGTTGAAGGAAGAGAATATAAAGCATAATGGAGTAAGCAGGGAGGAATTTCGCCAGTTTCAGGAGGGGATGAAGGAATTAATGCGTAATTTCCTGGAGTTCTTTGTCAGCTATGGATTGGAACTGGGCAAGCAGACCGGGGATGAAGAATTCCAGCAGTTGAGCCGGAGGTTGCAAACTTTGGGGGGCTCAGTAAAAAGCAAGAGCGGTTAAAACCTCATTATTTCCTCAAATTTCCTCCGCGGCTGTATTTTTCATAGCTTCAAATAGAACTATCTTCTAGAACATAATCACTTCCCAATTAAATCAAGGCCTGTCATAGTGTTCTCAAGCTAGTAAGTTTCCTTTGTCACTCTAAATGGGTGTTCTTACACCTTAAGCCCCTCGCTCCCTCAGAGTGATGGAAGAAGGAACTGAAAGCGGTGTGAAAAGACAAGGAGGTGCACTATGGTAAGGCCTATTGATTTATTGCGCCAGGGCAGAAAAGAGGAGCTGTGGCAGATGTGCTGTGGATTCATTGAACTCAGCCTGGAGCAGTTTATGGATATCCAGAAGAGGCTGCTTCTGGAGCAGATTGAGCTATTAAAGAATTGTGAGCTGGGCAGGAAAATAATGCGGGGCGCTATGCCTACCACTATGGAGGAATTCAGAGAGATGGTACCCTTAACCACCTATGCTGACTATCTTCCTGAGCTTGTGGAGCATAGGGAGGATGTGTTACCGGCAAAACCAGCCATATGGGTGCATACAACAGGCAGACCCACTGAGTATAGCATCAAAGGGGTGCCCTTATCCGAGAGATTCTTATATGAGTTTGAGAAAGCGGCTGGTGGCATTGGGCTTTTCGCCTCTTGCAACCCTCAAGGCGCTTTTCTAGTGAAAGAACATTTGAAAACCCTGTCCGCTACGGGGTCTCGGTATTATGGGTCGGGCATCGTGGGATACATGACGCAACAGGCGCTTGGCTGCGACTTCTTGCCTTCTAATGCTGAGGAAATGGCATTTCGAGAGAAGATAGAGGCTGGCTTTAAGGAGGCTTTGTATCGGGGCGTTGATTCTCTTGGCGGTTTGTCCGCCGTCCTAGTTTATATTGGTGAGATGTTTATGCGAGGGGTAGTAAATGTGGATGCCCGTCTTTTATTATCTCGCCCTAAGGCATTTGCCCGCTTAATTAAAGGATTAATCAAGAGCAAACTAGCTCATCGTCCTATGCTGCCTAAAGACCTGTGGTCGCTTAAGGCAATTGTAGGTGGTGGCGCAGACAGTACCATCTTTAAGCAAAGGGTGGAGGAGTTATGGGGGAAGCGCCCTCTGGAGATATATGCTGGTACCGAAGGTGGTGTTTATGCTACCCAGACCTGGGACTATGAAGGGATGACCTTTGTTCCCAATCTCAATTTTTTTGAGTTTGTCCCCGAAAGGGAGTGGTTCAAATGGCAATTAGACCCTTCATATCAGCCAAAAACTGTCTTGTTGGATGAAGTGAAGACTAGTGAGAATTACGAGGTGGTTATCACCAACTTTCACGGCGGCATTATGACCCGATATAGACCTGGTGATATGGTCAGGATAACTTCACTGCGAAATGAGAAGTTGAACATTGATATACCCCAGATGGTATTCGAAAGACGAGCTGATGACCTTATTAATATTGCCGGGTTTGGGCGAATCACGGAGAAGACAATCTGGAAAGCAATTGAAAATACCGGCATTCCTTATGTAGATTGGACAGCACGCAAAGAAGTAGTCAGTGGTAAGCCAATATTACATCTCTGCCTGGAGCTTAAAGATGACTATATCACCAGTGAGGAGAGTGTGGCATTGGCAGTGTACGAGGGACTTCTAAAAGTAGACAGGATGTATCGTTATAATATCTATAGTGCTTATGGTGACCCGGAAAGCGTGCTCGGTTTAAAGCCGATAAAAGTTACTTTCCTTCCCCAGGGTGCCTTTTCCAATTATATGGCTCACCAGCAAGCTGAGGGTGCTGATTTGAGCCATTCAAGACCGCCACATATCAATTCTTCGGATGAAGTTCTTTTCGCCCTGAAAGCGCCGAGGGTTGTTGTCGAGGCTGTGCCAACGGAAGTTGAGCGAGCAGCTACTCGGTAAATCAACGTTTGGTCTAACCAATCACAGGGCGAGGCTAAAGCCTCGCCCTGTTTTATTTTGTTATTATTGCGAGGTTTCCTGGGGGGAAGCGAAGGAACTCGCCGAAGCAATCTCATAAATGTGGTGCGACCCCACGGAGAGAAAAAAGAGAGCTTCATGCTTTATCCAGATCTTCTCTGGTGAGGCCTAGGTCACGCAAAATAGCTGTCACAGTGCCCTTGGGAATGACCTTACTTCCATGGTGCGGGATTGTGGTAAAAGTTCTATTTCTAGTATTCCACCAGATCTCGTGAGAACCTGGAGCTTGCCGAACAAATTCACAACCCAACTTACGCAGCTTCTTGGTGAATATGCGATAAGTCATACCGGAACCAGGAGGTCGGCATGAAAAGGTGGTTCAACCGTGTGTAACGTTTCAGGGAGCGGGACGCCTTTCTCTTGCATAGCCTCAATCAGCGTTTGAGCTACTCCAGGAGCTAGGCTAACTACCTCTTCCACGGTGTTTGCCTGGACTAAAAAACCAAGCAGGGTAGGACTCCTGGCTAGATAGCCACCTTCTTCCAGAGGTTGGATTTCGATGGGTAAAATATACCTTGCCATAAGATAATAGCGTAGCAGAAAAATAGTTAAAGGTGCAAATATTTGTCATTGTGGGCTCTTCCTACTTGTCATTGCGAATTTTTTTGTATTACTTTAGTCTCCCTTGACAGCCTTCGCATTTATGTCGATAATTGCCTTACATTATGAATACTCATGCTTTAATCCCTTTAATCGCCACCATTGCTTATATCCCGCTACTTGTCATTTTGCTTGGTAACCGGCCGTGGGGTAGAAAGCAAAGGTTTTTCTTCCTATTCCTGATTCCTGCCATGCTCTGGAGCTTGAGCACCGTTTTCTTCCGCAGCGATTTCTTTATGCAGGATAAGCTCCTCCTATGTAGAATTCTTATCTGCATACTCCTCTGGATGCTAATTCAATTCCATTACTTTGCTTGTATTTTTTATCGGTCCGAACGTGTCAGAATACCACTGGCTTATGTTTTCCCAGCAAGTGCTATTGTGCTGGCAGTGCTGGGCTATATCCCGCGGGGCATTGAAATCACTCCCAGCGATATCAGTATTGACTATGGTATCTGGATTATAGTTATAGGTTTCCTTTTCCTCTTCATTGTGGGCACCAAGGATTTATATTCTTTGCTGCGGAGGCGTAAGATTTCACCTGCCCCGGCGGAGCGTAATCAGATTGCTTATTTACTTTGTGCTATCGGCATCTTAATAGTTTTTATTCTCAGCACCCTTACTTCTTCTGGGGGCAAGTATCCTGTAGCCCATATTGGCAACTTAGCCGTGGCTTGTGTCTTAACCTATGCTGTTGTAAGACATCACTTGGTGGATGTTGGAGTCGTTCTCCGCCGTGGAGTGATATATTTAGGCCTCTATGGAGGTGGCATTGCTTTTCTCATGCTCCTCTTTCACCTCGCCCACCTGGCGTTTAACTTCAGCATTGACCTGACTACATTAGTGGCAATGCTTGGTGTAGGAATTTCTATCGTTGTTGTATTTACTCACTGGCTACAGCCCACTTTGCAACGCAGAGTAGAGCAAGCTTTTATGGGGGATAGATACAGCTTTCGCCAACAGTTGGTTGATTTTGTCAGCAGAATTTACGATATCCCCACCATGGAAGAATTTGGCAGCCAACTTATATCCCTTTTTTCTCAGTCTATTGATTGTCACAGAGCCTGTTTGCTTTTGCCCCTGGCTGGGAGTGGAGATTTTGCTGCCAGCTTTAGTTATCCTCCCGTGGAGGATAATCCTATGGCGAAGTTGAAAGTGAGGCATGATAGCCTTATCGCGGCTTGGCTGAAGCGGGAGGCTCAAATATTACCTGTAAGGAATCTCAGCATCTTTCCCGAATTTCAAGGTTTGTGGCGGGATGAAAAGGAAGACATTCAATCGGCGGGGGTGAATATGTTCATTCCCTTAATAAATAGGGGTGAGCTTGTGGCTACTTTGGTGCTGAGTAACAAGCGAGGTGGGAAGGTTTATACAGTTGAGGATATTGATTTGGCGGAGTCCGTGGCCAGCCGAGTGACAGCAAGTATGGAAAAGGAATATCTCCATGAGCAGGTGAAAGAAAAGAGTGAAGAGCTATCTATTATAAATCGCTTGATTATGCTTGTGTCATCAGATATGAACATCCAGGATATATTTGAGGGTTTCGCCCAGGAGTTAAAGAAGGTGGTTGATGTTGACTGGGCAACAATTGCTATGGTTGAGGGAGATAAGCTTCGATTCCTGGCTCTATCCAGCACTATAGGTTCAGCATGGGGACAGGATGAGAGAATTCCACTAGAGGGAACAGCTACTGGGTGGGTGGTTAAGGAGAAGAAAGTGGTCTATGAAGCTGATATTACACGGCATAGAAGGTTCTGGACTGGAGAGCACCATCTTAGGCAAGGAGTCCGCTCTATTGTTTACCTGCCATTAATTGTCAGGGACAAATCTATTGGCAGTTTAATTATAGCCAGCCGCCGTCCTGATGCCTATAACAGCAAGCAAATACGACTTCTGGAGCATCTGGCTTTGCAGATTGCTGTGCCTATTGAGAATGCTCAGCTTTATGCTAGAGCCGAGCAAAGAGCTCGTATCGATGAACTCACCGGGCTATTTAATCGTCGCCACTTTGAAGAGAGGCTTAAGGAGGAGATTGCACGGCATTCCCGCTATGGCAACATGTTCTCCTTGCTCATGATTGACCTTGATTCTTTTAAGACTTACAACGACATCTATGGACATCCCTCCGGCGACAGGCTTCTCGGCCAAGTAGGTCAAATCATCATGGAATCCATCAGAGGTGCTGACCAGGCTTTTCGTTATGGTGGCGATGAATTTACTGTTATTTTGCCTCGGACAAATAGCGAAGATGGCTATGTAGTGGCTGAGCGAATTCGTGAGCAGCTTGCTGCTGAAATGAAGGCCAGGGAAATTGCAGTGACTTGTAGCATTGGGTTGGCTAGCTATCCTTCCGATGGTGTGATGGGTGGCGAGCTTGTTAATGTAGTTGACACTGCTCTCTATTATGCCAAGCGGACAGGTGGGGATCGAATTTATCTTTCCTCCAGAATTCTATCCGAGCTACCAACTGAGACAGGGGCTTATGCCAGGGGTAGTGGTTTGTCTGCTGTTTATGCCTTAGCCTCGGCAGTGGATGCCAAAGACCACTATACTTATGGCCACTTGAGGAAAGTTAATACCTATGCTGTAGCTTTAGCCGAGGCTATTGGACTATCGCCTGATGACGTATCTAAGATAAGCACCGCTGCCTTACTCCATGACGTTGGCAAGATTGGCATTCCTGACAGAATACTTAATAAGAAAGGGAAGCTTACTGATGAGGAGTGGGAAGCAATTAAAGCTCATCCTAGATTGGGAGCAAATATCGCTGGGAATGTTCCCGGTTTAGTTCCCTGTGTGAGTGGCATTCTATACCACCATGAGAGATGGGATGGCATTGGCTACCCTGAGGGGCTTAAAGGTGAGGCTATTCCTATGGATGCTCGCATTCTGGCTATAGCTGATGCTTTTGCTGCCATGACCTCTGCCCGTCCCTACCGTGATGCCTTGTGTGAGGAGAAGGTGATGAAGCGACTTAAACAGGATGCTGGCAAGCAGTTTGACCCCAGGCTGGTGGAAGTTTTCCTTAGTGTTGTCAAGGCTGGCCTTTCTGAGAAGGTGAAGGCGGGTCAAGAACCACCCAGCCAGCAAGCAAGTCTGTAATACAGCTAGAAATCCTAAATATCAGATGAGCAAAACGAAATAGAAATGTAAAAATAAAAATGCAAAATGACAAAGCAAAGCTAAATAAAAGATTAAAATGCAAAATGGAAAAATACAGAGCAAAGGTAAAAACTATTGGCTTTTGAATTGCAATTTTGATTTTTTATCTTTGATTTTTGATATTGTTTATGGTTTCTTTAGCAAGACGCATATATTGCGGGAAAAGTTCTTTATAGGGAAGTGGTAGGATTTCTCCGGGGATATAGTGATAATTTCAAAGCCAACCTTGGTAAGCAGTCTTTTAAGCTCACCGTAGGAGAAGAGATGATAATGGCGATAAACTGTTTTACCTCTCAGTCTCCAGGGGACTTGTTGCTCCGGGGATTTCAGCCAGAATCTTAGCTGCCCTCGATTCCACACGGTTAAAAAAGCCTCGCCTCCGGGTTTTAGCACCCGCTTTAATTCGTGGAATGCCCTTTCTCTATCGTTTTTGCCCTTGATGTGGTGATAAGTGGCCACTGATATTGCCCAGTCAAATGTGTTATTGGGGAAGGGTAGCCACAACACATCAGCAGTTACCAAGTTGACATAAAAGTTGAACTTGGTTGAGTATTTTTGTGCTTGCTGGAGCATGCCTGCGGAGAAATCTACCCCCCAGAGTTCAAAGTTTTGTGTAAAAGGCAGGAAGTCAGGTCCATGAGCGCAGCCAACATTGAGTAATTTTCCCCCTTGCCATTTTCCAGCTAGCTCCTCCAGCTCTTTCCTTAGCCGCGGCCAATGCCTTACTCGATACCAACTCTCAGCTATTTGATTGAAAACCTCTTTGTTTGTTGCCATATAAGAAGCTCTGATAAACTTTAGCACATTATAGTGAAATGCTCGGAACGAAATTGGCCTTTGGCTCAGAATGACAACTATTTCTTTCGTCATTGCGAGGCACAGAGTGCTGAAGCAATCTCGGTAGGGAATGGGAGCCTTTATATGAGATTGCCACGCTCCGCTCGCAATGACAAAATAGTGAAGGGCTCAGAATGACAACTTTCATTGTCACCCTGAACAAGGTGAAGGGTCTAAAAGAATTGTCGTAGAAGTAGCATGAAAAAGATAACGCGAACTATTTCTGGGGTAACTCCAGTGGCTGTTATGGCCAAGCCATTTCCTTGCCCTGGCAAATGTGTCTATTGCCCTGGTTTTCCTGGGGCACCCAAGAGCTACACTGTAGAATCCCCAGCAGTTCTGCGCGCCATAAAATGTAACTTTGAACCTAAAAGGCAGGTGGAATTTAGACTCAAGACCCTGGCTGACATGGGGCATGCAGAGGACAAGGTGGAGCTCATTATTATGGGAGGTACCTTTCTGGCTTATCCTCGTGAGTATCAGTATCAATTTGTCAAGGATTGCTATGATGGACTTAATGGCATTCTCTCCGCTGATCTGGAGGAAGCCAAGAAGTTAAATGAGTCTGCCAAGCATCGCTGTGTAGGGCTGTGCATTGAGACCAGGCCTGATTGGTGCGGCCAGAAGGAGATAGAACGCATGCTCGATTTTGGCACTACCAGAGTGGAGCTTGGCGTGCAGACGCTGGATGATGACATACATCGTTTGACGAGGAGGGGGCATGGGGTGGCTGAGGTTATTGCCGCTACCAGGTTACTGAGAGATTATGGCTTTAAGGTTTACTATCACTGGATGCCTGGTCTGCCTGGCTCGACGCCTGAGCATGACCTGGAGCTATCACAGAAATTATTTGATGATGAATATTTCCGCCCTGATGGGCTTAAGCTTTATCCTACGCTGGTGGTTGTCGGAAGTGAGCTGGAAAACTGGTATCGAGATAATCGCTATCAGCCTTATGAGGATGAGGGGATGATAGACTTGCTAGTGGATATCAAGACCTTGGTTCCCAAGTATGTCAGGATTCCTAGGCTGATGCGGGATATTCCCGGCAAATTTATCGTTGCTGGTTGTAAGGACCTGGCCCTGAGGGGAAGCATCAGGAAGCGGATGAATGAGTTGGGTGTCCGTTGTAGGTGCATTCGCTGTCGAGAATACGGGCATAGGTTGAGGGATGGTTGGGTGATTGGAGAGCCTCATTTAACCAGGATGGATTATGACACTTATGGTGGAAGGGAAATTTTTCTTTCCTACGAGGATGGGAATGAGACTCTATTCGGCTTGTTGAGGCTGAGGATCAAACCTTCTATGGGTAGTGGCAATTCGGCTTTAATCAGAGAGTTGCATATATTTGGTTCCGAGGTTCCTCTGAGTGAAAAGCGAGACGAGGCTGCTCAGCATAAGGGGTTAGGGGGGAAGCTACTTCAAGAGGCAGAGAGAATTACTAGAGAGGAATTTCATGTTGGGAAACTAGGTATCTTGAGTGGTATCGGAGCTAGAGATTATTACCGCTCACTTGGCTATCAATTAGAGGGCGCTTACATGGTTAAAGAGCTTGTATAAGGGGTAGCTGATTAGCAGGTTATGTGAATTAGGGCGACGACCTTTTTCCCTTGCTCTGAAAGCTTATTTAGCCTGGCTACAGCCTTGTGGGATGGCTGGACTAGCAGATTCAAATTGTTTTCTTTAACCCAGTTCCCTGCCTCAGTGGCCAGGCTGGCTTTGCCATTAGTGCCGGTGCCAATAATTATTGTCTCGGGTGCCTCTTGGGCTAATTCTTCAATCTCCTCTTTTTTGATATTGTGGCTGTCGAACATCAAAAAGCCACCCTTTCTTTTCTTTACTGCCATCGGCAAAGATAAGGACATCTCTAGAATATTTCTTGCCATCGATAACTATGGAGCCGAAGCTGAGCTTATCTATTTTAGCCATAGGGTTTAACCTCCCTCCCCCGTTAGGTTGTTTAATTTTGATTTTCCGTTCAAATTTGGGCATTTTGGAAGCAATTTAATTCCAAGTTTTTGTAGTTGCCTGATTCATCAGGCACACTCGCCCAATAAATTGGGCAACTACACTTTTAAACGGCCCTTAACTTTCTTCTTGCCCTGCAAATTGGCTTTTTGTTTGCTATTTTGCTTTATCATCCTACCATGCTTGAAGCGGTTTAAATTCAAGAAGCCTTTTGCCATGATTCCCCCTGTCTATTTTATCTCCGCTGGGTAGAAGTGAGCAAACATGCGAGTCGGGGAGCGCTAAGCAATTTCTTTTTATTGCTTGTTGTACAGCGCCGGTAAAATGTATACTGGTAAAAATGCAGATGAACACCATTTTAAATTTTAGATGAGTTAATGTCGGCACTATCATTGACTGCTAAATCGTTACTTAAGCCTGAGGCCTATCTGCATAGGCCACAGGAGATAAAACTGATTCAGACGCAGATGTCCTTTCTTTTTCTCACTGGCGACTATGTATACAAGGTAAAGAAGACGGTTAACCTGGGGTATTTAGATTACACCAGTTTAGAAAAGCGCCGCTATTTCTGCTATCGGGAGGTGGAATTAAATAAGCGTCTCTGTCCTGATGCTTACCTGGCAGTAGTGCCAATTACAATGTCATTGCGAGGAGCGAGTGAGCCGAAGCCCAGAGTTAAGCGAAGGGGACGAAGCAATCTACTCTGCGTTGAAGGCGAGGGCAAGGTAGTAGAGTACGCTGTCAAAATGAGGCAATTGCCTCAAGAGCGTATGATGGATGTGCTTTTGCTCAAGGGTCAAGTAACTAAGGAGATGGTAGCCAAAGTAGCTGAAAAACTAGCCGGCTTTCATCAGAAAACCAAAACAGGCTCAGAGATTGCTGCTTTTGGCAAATTAGATACTATCCGCCAGAACTGTGATGAGAACTTTTCGCAAACCGCAAAATATATTGGCCTTTCCATTCCAGCGAGAAAGTATGAGCAGCTTAAAAGTTACACCAATGATTTCATTAAGGGCAATAGCAGCCTTTTCGACAAGCGATTAAGCACGGGCAGAATAAGGGATTGTCATGGTGACCTTCATGCCGCTCATATTTGCTTCACCGACGATATTTGCATTTACGACTGCATTGAGTTCAACGACCGGTTCAGATATTGTGACGTGGCTTCAGAGGTCGCCTTTTTGGCTATGGATTTAGACCGCTACCAGCGGGCTGACCTTTCAAAACACTTTGTGACTACCTATGTGGAGCTAAGTCATGATGAGGAACTTCTGAGCTTGCTCAATTTCTACAAGTGTTATCGAGCCTATGTCAGGGGCAAGGTGGAAAGTTTTAAGCTGGACGACCCCTATATTCCTGAGGATGCGAAAGGAACGATTTTGGCTACTGCACAAGGATATTTCGAGCTTGCCGAATCGTATATATTGAATAGGGAGGTGATAAATTGAAGGAGCCGTTTGCGAAATTCATAGAAAGCGAGTTGGGGCACAATGTTCTGCTTATCACCTGTGGTCTTCCCGGCACCTGGAAGACCGAGACCAGCGAGGAGATTTCCAGGATTAAGGGCTATCCCATCCTCCGAACCGACCTGATTAGAAGAGAATTACTTAAAGAAGAGGATATATTCGACGAGAAGGTGGCATCGAATATGGATAAACGAATGATGGTCTATAATGAGACGTTCCGGCAGGCGGACGAGATTCTTGGGAAAGGCGATAGCGTGATACTCGATGCCACCTTCGTCACCCAATCATTGCGCAGGCGTGCTGCTGCGATAGCAGCCAGACATAACAAGACCTTCGTCATCCTTCAAACCCACTGCCCGCAGGAGGTTGCCATCGCACGAATACTGAGGCGCACTAAAGAGAGCTACGAATCAAACGCTCTCACGGAACAAGCTTACCTCAACAATAAAAAGAGGTTTGAAGAGGTGGACCTGGATGACCTGAAGCGGTTGAACCCAGAGCTCAATGTCATTCACCTGACAGTCGATACCCAATGCGACCTGCCTGGAGATTGGTATGTTATTGGTATGAAAAAGAGATTGAAATGAAGATAGATTTGCACATCCATACCAAGACCTGCTCCGATGGCAATCTCTCTATTGAAGAGGTTTTCCAAGAAGCAAAAAATAGAAATATCGATTTAATGTCTACAACTGACCACGACTCTATAGACTGCCAGGCAAAAGCTATCTCTTTGGCGCAAGAGCATGGCATATCCTATATAACAGGGGTGGAATTAAACGTGGCATTCCAATATCCTGATGAGGACAAGCCTATCTCCCTGGACTTCCTGGGATATGGGTATGATATTGGTAATCAAGAGCTAAAAAGCAAGCTTCAATTGATAAAAGAACATAGAGAAACAAGAGCATGCCAAATCTTAGAGAAGCTAAATATTGAGTTTGACAAAGATGGTATTGACAGATTCACCGAGCAAGACCTCAAGAAGATACAAGCCAGTGTCGATGGTGTATTCGGACGACCTCATATAGCGAACTATTTGATAGAAAAAGGGATTGTAAAGAACGTGCAAGAAGCCTTTGATAAGTATCTGGTCAGGTGTGATGTCCCTAAGTATCCGCTTTCACTGGCTGAAGCGTCAAGATTGATTAGAACCGCTGGCGGCGTACTGGTACAGGCACACCCCAATGATCCCAACGGGACATCTTTGGTAAGCATAACGTCTGATTTGGATGAACAAGCAAAGATTATAGAAAAATATATGCTAAAATACATCGATGGTGTCGAATGCTGGCATTCAAGACATGATGCTAAGACCACAGCACACTACATTGAATTCGCTAAGAAGCATGGCCTGATTATGACTGGAGGCAGTGATTGTCATCAAAAACCGATTATTATGGGCACGTTAGATATACCTGATTGGGTTGCTGCCCAGTTTAGTAATAGGAAAATGGAGTCCTCTCCAGCCAATATATAAGAATACCCTCACCTTATTCCTCTCCCTTGAAGGGAGAGGCTAGGTGAGGCTGAAGGAGTAAACTTTGCAAATGAAAAACTATGATATAAAAGACACCTCCTTAGTTGAGGATGGCAAGCTTCGCATTGGCTGGGCTGCCAGGGAAATGCCAGTGACAAGGCTAATACAACAGAGATTTGCTAAGAAGAAGCCTCTCAGGGGAATCCGCGTTTCTGCCTGCCTTCATATCACTACGGAGACGGCCAACCTGGCGCTAGCTTTAAGAGAAGGCGGTGCTGACTTAGTCCTCTGCGCCTCCAATCCTTTAAGCACCCAGGATGATGTAGCTGCTGCCCTGGTTGATTATGGCATTCCGGTCAATGCTATAAAGGGTGAGGATAACGAAACTTACTATAAACATATCATTACTGCCCTGGAACATAAGCCGCAGGTTACCATGGATGATGGCGCTGATTTGGTCTCCACACTTCATAAGAAATATGGGGAACTTACTGGTGAGGTAATCGGCGGCACTGAGGAGACCACCACAGGTGTTATCAGACTGAGGAATTTGGCCAGAGCGGGAAGATTGAGGTATCCCATTATTGCTGTAAATGATGCTCAAACCAAGCATTTCTTCGATAACCGCTATGGCACAGGACAAAGCACGATTGATGGCATTACCAGAGCCACTAATATACTATGGGCGGGGAGGAAGGTGGTTGTCTGCGGCTATGGCTGGTGTAGCAAAGGGATAGCCAAACGGGCTCAAGGAATGGGAGCGCAAGTTATTGTCACTGAAGTTAACCCTATTCCTGCACTGGAAGCTGTTATGGATGGCTATCAGGTCATGCCTTTAATCGAGGCATGCAAGATAGGAGAGGTCTTCATCACTGCTACGGGAGATGCGAGTGTCATTGATAAGGCTCACTTTATGCAGATGAAAGACGGAGCCATTGTGGCCAACAGCGGACACTTCAATGTGGAAATAAACATTCCTGCATTGGAAAGCCTGGCCAAATCAAAAAGGCGAGTGCGTTCCTTTGTTGATGAATATACATTAAGCGATGGGCGACATATCTATCTGCTGGGCGAAGGCCGGCTCATTAATCTAGCGGCTGCTGAAGGGCATCCAGCCAGCGTTATGGATATGAGCTTTGCCAACCAGGCTCTATGTGTGGAATATCTAACTAAAATGAAAGGGCAGCTCAAGCCAGACGTCTACCCTGTGCCTGAGGAGATTGACCAGGAGGTAGGGAAACTAAAATTGGCTTCCATGAATATCAATATTGATTCATTGAGCGAGGAGCAAAAAAATTACTTACAAAGCTGGGAGGCAGGAACATAACTAAGAAATGCAAAAAATAAAGATAAAAGTGCAAAAATACAGAGCAAAAATAAAAGGTTTTTTGAATTTTGAGTTGTCATTTTGACTTTTGATTTTCAATTTTCGAAGAGGGGGTATAAATGCCAAACAGCTTTAGCTGCTTAGACTCTTATTTAGCCACTTCGGAGTCAGTCACCGAGGGACATCCAGACAAGCTGTGTGACCAGATATCAGATGCCATCCTTGATGACATACTGGCCAAAGATCCGTTTGCGCACGTTGCCTGTGAGGTCTCTGTCGCTATGGGGGTGGTTACGGTGATGGGTGAGATTACCTGCGATTGCTATGTAGAAATTCCTAAGATTGTGCGCCAGGTAATCAGGGATGCCGGCTATACCAAACCAAAATATGGGTTTGATTATCGGACTTGTGGGGTTCTAGTATCCATAAAAGAACAGTCAAGCGATATTGCCGCTGGTGTCAGGCGATCCTTAGAAATAAGAACAGGCGAGACGAGTAATGATTTGGATAAAACAGGTGCTGGTGACCAGGGAATGATGGTGGGCTTTGCCTGTAAAGAGACACCTGAGTTTATGCCCTTGCCTATTTCTTTGGCAAACAAGCTATGCTGGCGCCTGGCTGAAGCAAGAAAGAGCAAGGCTATTCCTTACCTTCGCCCCGATGGAAAATCACAGGTCACCATTGAATATAGCCATGGCATACCGAAGAGGGTCGTTTGTCTTGTTCTTGGTGCCCAGCATGACCCTGGAGTGGAACGTAGCGTTATTGAACACGAGCTTACGGAGCAAGTGATTAACAAAGTCATTCCTGCCAATCTAAGGGATAGCGAAACTAAAGTTTATATTAACAGCGCTGGGCAATTTGTTGTTGGTGGTCCCGTCAGTGACACTGGCTTTACCGGGCGGAAAATCATAGCTGATACTTATGGCACTGCCTGTAGGCATGGCGGCGGGTGCTTTTCGGGCAAAGACCCTACCAAGGTAGACCGCTCTGCTACTTATATGGCCAGGTATGCTGCCAAGAATGTAGTGGCTGCCGGACTTGCCGATTACCTGGAACTTCAGGTTGCTTATACTATCGGAAAGGCTCGTCCTCTATCCTTGTCCATTGAGACATCTGGCACAGGGAAGATTCCCGATGAAGAATTATTTAGGCTCATCCATAAGCACTTCGACTTTCGCCCAGAAGCTATCATAAGAACTTTAAACTTGCGCCGTCCTATTTATCGCCAAACTGCCGTTTACGGACATTTTGGTAGAGAAGACCTTGACTTGCCCTGGGAGAAGACAGATAAAGCAGAAACATTAAGGGCTGAGGCAGGATTATGAAATGACCATGATTAAGTTTGGCACTGATGGGTGGAGGGGTGTTATTGCTGATGATTTCACCTTCGATAATGTGCGCCTCTGCGCTCAGGGGGTAGCGGAGTACCTGAAGGAAAGCGGGCTAAGTCAAAAAGGATTGGTTATTGGCTATGATACGCGCTTTGCCTCCGAGGATTTTGCTGCTGCCGCCGCCGAGGTGATTGCTGGCAACAATATTAAAGTCCATCTGTGCCTCAAGCTTGCCCCCACGCCAGTGGTTAGCTACACCGTTCCTGCTACCCATGCTGCTGGAGCTATCATCATTACTGCCAGCCATAACCCATATTCGTGGAACGGGTTCAAGTATAAATCCCAGGAAGGTGCCAGTGCTTCAAATGAGATTACCTCCCAAATAGAAAAAAACATTTATCAGCTGACAGCTATCAGCTATCAGCTATCAGTTAAAAGGCTTGCCTTAGACAAAGCCTTAAAGAAAGGGCTAATTGATTACCTGGATCCTTCTCCTCCTTACTTTAGACGTCTAAATAAACTCATAGATGTGGAAGAGCTGCGAAAGCAAAAGCTGAAGGTAATTGTCGACCCTATGTATGGTGCTGGTGCTGGCTACCTCAAAAATCTCCTTCAAGGTGGGAGTATAGAGCTTAGTGAAATTAACGCTGAGAGAAACCCTTTGTTCCCCAGAATTCAGCCAGAGCCCATTGCTAAAAACCTGGCCAAGCTTTCTAAGTTAGTTGTGAGTCAGAAAGCTGATATCGGCTTGGCTACTGATGGAGATGCTGACCGCATTGGCATCATTGATGAGAAAGGGAATTTTCTAAACCAGCATCAGGTCTTTGCCCTTCTTTGCCTTTACCTTCTGGAAGTTCGTGGTGAGCGAGGTGCCATAGTTAAAACGCTCACTTCTACTGAGATGATCTCTAAGTTAGGAAAAATCTTTGATGTTCCTGTCTATGAAACTCCTGTGGGCTTTAAATATGTTGCACCCATAATGATAAGAGAGAATGCCATTATCGGTGGTGAAGAGAGTGGTGGCTATGGCTTTCGTGGCCATATCCCGGAGAGAGACGGCATTCTCGCCGGACTTTACTTCCTCGACTTTATGGTAAAAACCCACAAAACACCATCTCAGCTCCTGGATTATCTCTATAGCAAGGTTGGCCCTCACTACTATGAGCGCATCGACTGCCATATCACCAAAGGCAAGCGTCAAGCAGTCGTAGACCAACTCACCGCTGGTTCTATAGATACCATTGCTGGCATTAGAGTGACTGGATTGGATACCGCTGATGGGTTTAAGTTCTTTCTTGCTGATGAATCCTGGCTGCTTATTCGCTTCTCGGGTACAGAGCCGCTGGTCCGCCTCTATGCTGAGGGTGACAGCGTGGAAAAAGTCAGGAAACTATTGAATGAGGGCAGGAGCTTGATAGGTGTTTGAAACATGATAGACCTTGATAACCAAGAAATATACCAGCAGTATGACCCAGAAGGAATGAGGAATCATATCCGTGATTTGCCTCGGCAGTGTCGGCAGGCGTGGCTGAAGGCTGCTGAATTTGTTTTACCAACTGATTTATCCGACATTGATAAGATAGTTATATGCGGCATGGGTGGCTCAGCTATAGGCGGTGATTTGCTACGTAGCCTGGCCTCTAAGCTGAATAAACCACTCGTATTTGTCAATCGCAGCTATGATTTGCCCGCCTTTGTAGATACCAAAACCATGGTAATCGCTTCGAGCTATTCAGGAAATACAGAGGAGACTCTATGCGCATTTACGCAGGCGCTAAATACAGATTGCAAAAAGCTGGCTATTACCACTGGCGGTAAATTAGAGAAGCTGGCTGAAGAAAACGGAGTGCCTGTTTTCACCGTAGATTATTATTCCCAACCCCGGGCTGCCCTTGGTTACAGCTTCATTCCTCTCCTGGCTTTACTTTATAGATTAGGATTCTTGGAAGATAAATCGGCTGATTTTACCTTGTCATTGCGAGCGAAGCGAAGCAATCTCACTGCATGGACCTTGCTAGCTTTGGTGGAAGGGATGGCTCAAACGCTGGAGGGTCTTTTAGACAAGCTGGCGGAGGACATACCTATGTATCTTAATCCCGCTAAACAGCTAGCCACGAAATTAGTTGGCAAGCTGGTAGTAATATACGGCGCTGGTATACTTTCCCCGGTAGCTCAGAGGTGGAAAAGTCAATTTAATGAGAACAGCAAGACATGGGCCTTCTATGAAACTTTCTCAGAGCTTAACCACAATGCTGTGGTCGGCTATGAGTTTCCCCAGGGAATGGCAGACAAGGTATATGTAGTCCTGCTCCAATGTCCATCTCTTCATCCCAGAATCCTGGCTCGTTATAAAATAACCAGCGAAATCCTGGGAAAGGCTGGAGTGGGGCATGAAATTATCGATAGCCAGGGTGAGGATGATTTAACCCGTATGATGAGCTTGGTGTTTCTGGGTGATTGGGTCAGTTACTATTTAGCTATGCTATATCAAACTGACCCTACGCCTGTGAAGATGATTGACTATCTAAAGCAGAACTTAGACAATGCTAAATAGCGCTGAATGGCGGAGGGAGTGGGATTCGAACCCACGACCCCGGTTTCCCGGGGCAAGCGCTTAGCAGGCGCCCGCACTAGGCCACTATGCGACCCCTCCGTGGAGCTGAGGGGATTCGAACCCCTGACCTCCTCCGTGCAAGGAAGGCGCTCTCCCAATTGAGCTACAGCCCCAAAAGCAATGAGATATTATAGCAAATTATTATGCTGTGAAGATAAAGTCTCTTCCAACATATTGCAGCTTATGTTGATGAGGGCAAGGTCGATATACAGGGGCAGGCTACAAGCTGAGGAACCTCGTTTGAATTAATTATAGTATAATAGAACTTTAATCTTAGTAAGCGATGAGCGCTTCTCAAAGTAATTTATTCCTTGCGATGTAGTAAGAACCCTTGGAGTGGACCCCTGAAGCTGGATCATCAATCTCCAAATCTGATATTAACTGCTTTATATGAATTAGGTCCACAATAAAAGATTAGCCTAGGGAATGAATAGGCGTCAAGTTTTCACCTGACCACATAGGATTTCTTCTCACTAAATAATTTGATTGGAACTGACACGGAATAAATTTTGCTGAATGTCCCATTTCATGTAGCTTCTTCTTTATAGTTCCAGCACTGCACCCCAATTTCTCTGCAACCTTTGCCCTATATATTTTAGGGTATTAGTTAGCGTCTTATCATATTCCTAGTCGGAGTTTCTCCATTTCCTGTTTGGTTCTTTCAAACAGTGATGGAATCTCTTTTAGCTTAGTAAGCATTTCAAAGTCAGCTATTGCCTTAGCTTTCTTATCTAACGCTTCGTGTACATAATGCTGGCTGGGATAGAGCTTGGTGTAATCGGAGTCTGTCTCAAGAGCTCTGGTGCAATCAGCAATAGCCTTGTCATATTCCTCTTTGTCAGCGTATGCCCAACCCCAGGAGGTGTAGGCTAGGGCAAGGTCAGGATCTAGCTTAATAAACTTGGTGCAGTCAGCCACAGCCTTGTCATACTCTCCTTTGCTAAGGTAGGCAATGCTCCGGTTGTTATAAGCCCACGCATAGTCAGGATCTAGCTCGATAGCCTTGGTGTAATCAGCTACAGCCTTGTCATATTCGCCTTTAAGGAAGTAAACAATGCCCCGGTTGTTGTAGTCCCAGGCATAAGCGGGAGATAGCCTGATAGCCTTGGTGCAGTCAGCAATAGCCTTGTCATATTCGCCTTTGAGGTAGTAGGCATAACCGCGGTTGCGGCAGGGCCGGGGGAGATCAGGGTCTATCTTGAGAGCTTTGGTGCAATCAGCAATGGCTCGGTCGTAATCCCCTTTGCCGAGGTAGGCGGCGCCCCGATTGTTGTAGGCCGAGAAATAGTCGGGGTTTAGCTCGAGAGCTTTGGTGCAATCAGCAATAGCTTCATCATATTCGCCTTTGAGATAGTAGACAATACCTCGGTTGTTGTAGGCCCTGGCAAAGTTAGGATTAAGATTGATAGCTTTGGTGTAATCAGCCACAGCCTTGTCATATTCGCCTTTAAGGCAATACAGCCAACCCCGGTTATTGTATGCCCAGGTATAATCGGGATCTAGCTCGATAGCCTTGGTGCAATCAGCGACGGCCTTGTCATAATCCCCTTTGAGGAAATAGACAATGCCTCGGCCATTGTAGGCCTTGGTAAGGTTAAGGTTAAGATTGATAGCTTTGGTGTAATCAGCCACAGCCTTGTCATATTCGCCTTTGAGGCGGTATACCCACCCCCGGTTATTGTAAGTCCAGGCATAATCGGGGTCTAGATCAATGGCCTTGGTGTAATCAGCAACGGACTTGTCTTCTTCGCTTTTGAGGCGGTATGCATAACCCCGGGTGTTGTATGAGTTGGCGAGGTTAGGATCTAGTTCGATAGCCTTGGTGCAATCAGCCACAGCCTTGTCATACTCTCCTTTGTTAAGGTAGGCAATGCTCCGGTTGTTATAAGCCCACGCATAGTCGGGGTCTAGCTCAATAGCCTTGGTGCAGTTAGCAATGGCCTTGTCGTACTCGCCTCTGAGGTAGTAGACAATGCCCAGGCTGTTGTAGGCTGTGGCGTAGTTATATTCGCGTTTGTAACAGTAGACAAATTTGCTGCTGTTGCAGGCTAAGGTATAGTCGGGGTCTAGCTCAATAGCCTTGGTACAATCAGTAATGGCGTTGTCATATTCGCCTTTGTTAGCGTATGCCCAACCCCGGGAAGTGTAGGGCATCGCAAGATCGGGGTCTAGCTCAATAGCCTTGGTACAATCAGCAATGGCGTTGTCATATTCCTCCACGTGGCAGTAGGCGTAACCCCGGTTGTTATAGGCCAAGGTATAATCAGGATCTAACTCAATAGCCTTGGTGCAATCAGCAATGGCCTTGTCATACTCTCCTTTGTAAGTGTACACACTGCCTCGGTTGTAGTAGGCCTCGGCAAGGTTGGGATCTAACTCGATAGCTTTGCTAAAGTTTGAGAGAGCCTGTTCATACTGACCTTCAGTGGCTAAATCAAGGCCATGCTTGTAGTACTCCGTTGCTTGCGGCTCACAGCCGATTGTTGATGCTAGTAGCAATAAGACGAGGATGATTAGTGTGTATAGAATGCTAGTTTCCCCACTTCTGACGTCTCTTTTATTGCTCGGTTTCATCAATCTCCAAATCTGATATTAACTGCTTTATATGAATTAGTTCCACAATAAAAGATTAGCCTAGGGAATGAATAGGCGTCAAGTTTTGGCACAATCATACGTCTAAGAAGGAAGCTCGGAGAGAAGGAAAGGTGTTAGCTCGGAGAGAGGAAACGATAATAGCTCAGATTGGTGACCTTGGCCGTCGCATTGATAGGCTGGAGAGAAGGTTTGATGAGTATTTTGCCCCCAAGGCTTGAGGTTAATCATCCTATGATATAGCCAAAAGAGCGACCTACTTTTGTAGTAAAATTGGAGTGGACCCCTGAAACTGGACACTTTGGGTTAGGAAGGTTTGGCAAGGTGAAAATACTTTATAATGGAGGAAAGGAAGGATCTTGCCATGAGGAATCAGAGGAGTTTCAACCTGGAATTTAAGAGGCAGGTGGTAGAGGAGCTGCTAAGTGGGGAGAGCCGTCCTGCCCAGCTCTGCCGCAGACATAACATCTCAGCGAGCTTGCTTTATCACTGGAAGAAGCAATACAGCCGGGGTAGGTTCAACAACGAGCCTACGTGCGAGGCTGCCCTCAAGGATAGGGTAGATAAGCTGGAGCGGCTGGTGGGCAGACTGACACTGGAAAACGAGTTCTTAAAAAAGGGGGTCCAGATAAGCGTCAGTCAGCCTCAGAGAAACGGGAAATTATCACCAGGTGCAGGCACTTCCTCAGCAGTGTCCGACAGGGGTGTAGACTTATGAACCTTGCCAGGAGCAGTTTCTACCATAAATCCAGGGCCAGGAGCTCTGATAGGATGAAGTTGGAGACAGACTTGATGGATCGCCTTGAAGCCATCTGCTTGGAGTTTCCCCGTTATGGCTACCGCAGAGTTAGCCAACAGCTAAAGCGGGATGGATGGCAGGTAAACCATAAGAAGGTATTGCGGTTGATGAGGGAAAGCGACCTGCTGTGCCAGGTCAAGCGAAAGAGGGTTAAAACAACAAACAGCAATCACTGCTTGCCAGTATACCCCAATCTCATTAAGGATATGGTCATCACTCGCTTGAACCAGGTTTGGATTGCAGATATCACCTATATTCGCATCCAGACCGGCTTTGTCTACCTGGCGGCTATTCTGGATGCTTACTCCCGTCGGGCAATCGGTTATGCCATATCAGGAAGCATTGATACCGCACTGACGTTAAAAGCACTGCGTATGGCTGTGAATAACAGGCATCCTGCCTTAGGCATAATCCATCACTCAGACCAGGGAGTGCAGTATGCTTCGCGGGAATACGTAGAGGAACTCAAGGCCCACGGATTTGAGATCAGCATGTCACGGAAGGGAAATCCCTATGATAATGCTACCATGGAAAGCTTTTTCAAGACGCTGAAATACGAGGAGGTATACCCGTGTGAGTACAAAACGCTAGCCGATGTGATGAGTAGACTCCCTTATTTTATCGAAGAGGTTTATAATCTCAAAAGGCTTCACTCGGCATTGGCTTATCGGCCACCTGATGAGTTCGAGGAATTACTGGCTATGAAAGAGAATAAAAAGGAGGAATCCCGCCAGACTCTCCTAACCCTTTCTGTCCAATGATAGGGGTGCAGTCCACCTTACTTGGCAATAAGGAACTAGGGGAAATTATAATGGATACTAACGAGATAACCAGATGTTAAATATAACTTTCCCCGTAGCTTTTGTTGCTGGGATACTCTCTTTTTTATCACCCTGTGTGTTACCACTGGTCCCGGTATACCTGGCTACAATAGCTGGCGTGTCAGTACTCAGTGATAACCCTCCAGTTCGGAGATATATCATACTCCATACCATTAGCTTTGTGGTGGGGTTCTCTATAGTCTTTACTGCGCTGGGAGCCTCAGTGGGGTTGTTAGGGGCTATGATACCCTCTGGACTATTGAACAATATAGCTGGTGTGCTGTTAATTTTATTTGGCTTATTCTTACTGGCAGCCAGCAGACTCCCACAGCTCAATTACGAGAAGCGGCTGAGCTTCAATAAAGCCAGGGGCACAGGTTATTTGAGGTCTGTAACAATAGGAGCGATATTTTCCCTTGGCTGGATTCCTTGTGTTGGGCCTGTGCTAGGGGGTATACTAGCCGTTGCTTCGACCGCGCAGACAGTGTCGCGGGGGATTTATCTTTTGCTTGTTTATTGCTTAGGATTGGGGTTACCTTTCATAGGAGTAGGTCTGGCCCTAGGGACAGCCTCACGGTACCTCAAATGGCTTAACCGCCATGCTTTTGCTACTTCCATAATAAGCGCTGTTTTATTGATTAGCATTGGAATTCTCGTATTTACAGGTAAGCTATACTTAATCGAAATAGTAATTACCATAATGACAGTACCAATCTGGTTTATAATCTGGATGCTAGCTAGTTTTACCCTGTTGGGATATGAGACAAAGCGGTTCCTGGCAATTGATAGGTAAGCTATACTATGTTTGCTACTATATCGCAAATCTATTCATGGGGGTTGGATAGTATGACTAAGAGATGGTTGAAGAGCTCAATATTAATGGTGAGCTTGTGCATCATTGTATGTGCTTTAGTTGTGGGTGCTGTAGGCTGTAGCTCTCCTGATGTATCTACCCCGCCTGATACAGCTATTCTGCCTGATTCACCTAGCTTGCCTGAGAAATTGGGTCTGATAGTTGTAGAGGGTGAGATTGAGGCGCCAGACTTTACAATTCCCACCATGACGGGTACGGTAATAACTCTATCGGAGTTAAGAGGAACGCCAGTTGTGCTTAATTGCTGGGCTATAAGGTGTCCTCCCTGCAAGGCGGAACTGCCCTATTTTGATGTAGCAGTAAAAAATTATGCTGGTAAAGTAACGATATTAGCTGTTAATCTAGAGGAAGGCGTATCAAAGGTGAAGGAGTTTTTCGGTGATAAGGAACCAAGCTACATTGTTGCTTTGGATAAAGATGTGCAGGTGGCTTCGAGATATGCCACGGGATATATCCCCAACACTTTTTTCATAGATAGTCAGGGCATCGTTCGCTATGTAAAAATAGGGGGATTTACTAACGAAGGGCAACTACTGGCTAGTATAGATGCATTATTAAATTATTAGATGAAGGAGGATAAATATGACTGTTAAAGTTGTAACTGATAGCACATCCGATATTCCGGCCGAAGTGGCTCAGGAGCTAGGAATTACGGTGGTACCCCTGTATGTTCACTTTGGTAAAGAAACATATCAAGATGGAGTTGACCTCAGCGCTGACGAATTTTACCACAAGTTGGTGACAGAACCTGAACTTCCCAAAACCTCGGCCCCATCTTCAGGTGCATTTATAGAGACCTATGAGAAGCTTGCTGCTGAAACCGATGAAATCGTCTCTATCCATATCTCTACCAAGCTCAGCGCCACATATAACTCTGCCTTACTAGGCAAGAGTGGTATGAAGGTGAGCTGCCGCGTGGAAGTAATTGATTCCCTCTCGGCAACTACCGGGTTGGGGCTTGTAGTCATAGCTGCTGCTAAGGCAGCATTAGGCGGGGCAAACCTGGATGAAATCACAGCTATGCTAGCTCAAACTGTTCCCATGACACACTGCTTTGGCATGGTAGACACGCTGGACTATCTGTATAAGGGGGGACGCATAGGTAAAGCGCAAGCGTTATTAGGCTCAGCGCTTAACATAAAGCCGGTGTTGACTATTCAAAATGGAGAGGTATATCCTCTGGGAAGAGTGCGCGGTCGCTCAAAGGCAATAGCCAGGATAATTGAATTGGCAAGCCAGTTTCATAACATTAAAGAGATGGCCGTAGCTCATGCCACTACACCGGATGAGTTAGAAGCATTAGCTGAAAGTCTAGATCCATTGTTTCCCCAGGGGAAGATATATAAATCAAGATGCGGCTCAACTATAGGAACTTATCTTGGGCCAGGTTGCTTGACTATAGCACTGATTGGGGAAGGGGACTAACACTAAAAGCCACTATAGGCTTACATATAGGAAGGCAACACAGGCTACTGGTTGAATTTTTTGAACACAAGGGTAGCATTAAATCCACCAAAACCGAAGGAGTTTGACAGGGCTGTATTCACTTCTGTCTTACGGGCTACATTGGGGACGTAGTCCAGGTCACATTCGGGGTCTGGTGTGTCATAATTTATGGTAGGTGGAATTATGCTATCCCTTATAGCCAATATAGTAAAAATAGCTTCCACGGCACCTGCCGCTCCTAATAAATGACCCATCATAGATTTATTGGAGCTTACAGGTACTTTTCTGCTGTGTTCTCCCAAAACAGCCTTTATGGCTTTAGTCTCAGCTATGTCATTGAGGATGGTAGATGTGCCATGAGCATTGACGTAGTCAACTTCATTAGCCGGCATAGCAGCATCATCCAAAGCTAGCTGAATGCACTTTGCTTGAGTATTATAATCAGGCTCCGTCACATGGAAACCATCAATATTGGAGCCATAGCCCCCGAGCTCAGCATAAATCCTGGCTCCTCTTTTCATAGCTGAGCCAAGCTCTTCCAGGATAACAATTCCAGCACCTTCTCCCAGCACAAAGCCATCACGGTTTTTATCAAAGGGGCGTGATGCTTTTTCTGGCTCATCGTTTCTTTGGGATATGGCTCTCATCCTGTTAAGTCCGGCGATTCCCGTGGGGAGGATGTAGGCCTCGCTTCCTCCGGCAATCATGGCGTCTGCCTCGCCATATTGAATAAGCCTGAAAGCGTCGCCGATATTGTAGCTGCCAGTGGCACAGGCGCTAACCACGCACTTGCTTGGTCCCTTAGCACCACAGGCAATGGAGATCTCTCCCGCTGCCATATTGGCTATAAACGCAGTAATAAAGAAAGGCGAAACATCGTTAGGTCTTCCTTCTGCAATAACAAGAAGGTTTTTTTCATAAGTACTCATACCGCCAGCACATGAGCCCACCACTGCTCCTACTCTAGCAGCATTGCTATCATTGATAATCAATCCCGCATCATCCAATGCCAGGCGTGCTGCCACCAGCGCATAGTGAATAAAAGGGTCAGTCCTTCTTATTTTTTTCTTGTCCAGAAAATCCTCAGGGTGGAAATCCTTAACCTCGGCAGCGATCTGTGTCTTAAAACAGGAAGGGTCAAACTTGGTGATTCTGGCCACTCCCGATTTGCCCTGGCACAATGCCTGCCACGATTGCTTAGCACCCACCGCCAGAGGAGTAACGGCGCCAACGCCGGTAACGACTACTCTTCTTTTGTTTGCTTCGCTCATTGCTTGGCGCTTTCGTTCCTCATCTTCTTCTGAACCTGTAGGTCCATGTCCTCAACTACAATGTCTATCAGCCTTCCTTTGCTGCGGGCATAATTCAGTATATCGTCGGGATATGGAGTATGCACATGGACCCTTATAAGGCTTTCATCCCCGACAGCCAGAGGGTATTCACCAGATGTCGCCACTTTGTTTCGAATTTCCTCCAGCGGCAAATTTTCACCCTGTATCATGAACTGGACATCAAAACCATAGACTCTCTCCTTCTCCTCGGTAGAGGGCACTTGAGAAGGAGCTTTCTTAGCCTTAAGGTGAACTCGTTTTCTACAGATGGCGGTTTCCATCCCTTTAAAAACATAGTATAACCCTTTACCTCCAGCATCTACCACCCCAGCCTCTTTCAGCACAGGAAGCAATTCCGGCGTTCTCTTCACCGTTCTTCTTGCCTGTGATACTACAGAGCCTATAGCACGCGTAAAGCTGGCACGCCTTTTGGATGCCTGGGAGGCTGCTTCAGAAGCTTCCCTGATAACGGTGAGTATGGTTCCCTCCACGGGATCGGCGACCACTTTATATGCCTGCTCGGAGGCGATATGGAGGGCAGCGGCGAAATCATGGAAGGAAAAGGTCTTTTTTCCTTCTAGCCCTTTGGCTATGCCCTTCAGTATTTGCGACAGAATAACGCCGGAGTTTCCCCTGGCTCCCAGGAGTGCTCCTCTGGCTACTGTAGCAGAGACAGCGGCTGCAGATGTATCCTCCGACTTCTCAATAGCTTTAACCGCTGACTCCATAGTCAGGTACATGTTTATACCGGTATCGCCATCAGGAACGGGGAAGACATTTAATGTGTTGATTTCATCTATGTGTTCCTCCAGATATGATTTGGCGCTCTCAAATGCTTTTTTCAGGTCCTGTCCATCAAGCTCTCTTTCTTTTACCGCCATACAACGCCTCCTGATTTATTCGTTATAGAAAGCAAGTCCCAGTGATTCTGGGCTAACGTGAATTGCCAGTACCGGAGAGGCTTCTCCTATCCACAGTTCAGCACAGTTATATTGAGATCCTATCCATTTCTTGAACTCTTCGGCCTCCTCTCTTGCCGCAGCGTGGAACAGCCCGACATGGAGTGGGGTATCTTTTCTTGCCCTCTCCTTCACCAACTCCTTGAGGCGACGACGTGCCTCTTCCCGGGTGGGATATTTCTCAAGTGGCGTAATCTTACCATCTTCCTGGATGGTGATAATGTGACTGTCCTCCCTATCACCTCGGTCTACCTCTGATTCACGAATACGCCCAAGCCTTAGGAAATAGTTTATCGAGCCTAAATTAATGAAGATATTTATTTTGGGAATAATGCTCTGGGCTGCCTTGACTACCTCTTCTAGGCTGGCACCGGCACTGGCAGCTTGGGCAGCAGCAGTGGCTACCAGCCCTTCAGCTGTCGTCACGCGATGAGAATCAACCACCTCTATGGGGATGCCTTCAACCATATCCTTTGCCATTATAGCTGAGCGGTAACCTGCTGAAGGAGTATTGGGGCTGAGAGTAATGGCAGCCACGCCATCAACCTTGCCACGTAACTCTTCAAATGCATTGAGGAACTCCCCTTGAACAGAGCCGCTGGTAGTAGGCCAAGTTTCCACTGGCTCTGTCTTTATGCGAGCGTATAATTCCTCTGGAGTTATGTCTACCCAATCAGCATATTCCTTCCTGCCCCACACCAAATGCAACGGGATAAGGCGAATGTGATAAGCCTCTGCTACTTCCTTTGTAATGCCAGAGGCACTGTCAACAATTACTGCTACTGTCATATTACACCTCCGATATTATAATTTTTATCATAAATTTTGTCCTGGTGGACTCGAGTCCATGCGTCCCTAGAATTCTAACATTCATTTCTCACCTTTGCTAGTGCCGCCTTCAGTTCCTGTACCAGGTTTGTTTCCACTGCCAGCTTTGCCTGGCGAATGGCCTCAGCTAGTTGAGGGGCTTTAGAGCGGCCATGTCCAATCCACACTACTCCGTCCACGCCATGAAGCAAGGCTCCGCCACCTACATCGGCTATATGAGTTAGGGCAAACAAATCATCGCTGATAGCATCAAGCTCCTCATTAGGAAGACGCTTATCCAGCGTAAATTTTAAGTGCTCAATGATTGAATCACCCAGCCCCTCGGAAAATTTGAGTAGTATATTGCCGGTAAACCCATCACATACAATAACATTTGCCCTTCCCCTGGGAATATCGTGGCCCTCCACATTTCCAATGAAGTTCAGGTCGCTATGCTTAAACAGTTGGTAAGCCTCCTTGGTTAACTTATTGCCTTTCCCCTCCTCAGCACCATTGCTGAGAAGGGCTACAGTTGGGTTGGTAATATGTAGCATCCTCCGGGCGATGACACAACCGATGGTGGCAAAACTTAGTAAATCACGTGGCTTACAATCAACATTTGCCCCCAGATCAAGCACTACCGTGTTAGGAGCAAGCCCATGGAGTATTGCACCTATGGATGGTCGCTTTATACCGGGCAATCTCCCCAATATTTCAATGGCACTTATCATAACCATGCCTGTGTGGCCCATGCTCACTACAGCATCTGCTTTGTCTTCTTTCACCAAGTGCATGGCTACTGGCACAGAGGCGTCAGGCTTGTGATGCAGGGCTGCTACAGGGGACTCGCCATCTCGTATAACTTCGCTGGCATTTACCACGTGGATGGGAAGCTGGGAAACATTATACATGGCCATTTCCTTGTGAATGGCATCTTCAGAGCCCACCAGTATAATCTCGATACCATCTCCCCTGGCTGCCTGGATTGCTCCCTTAACTATCTCCTGGGGGGCATAATCACCCCCCATAGCGTCTACAGCTACCCTTACCGGTTGTCTGTTCATGATTGTTGTGACAGGTAACTTAATAATTGATCGTTAATTATTCTAATTGTTTCGGTCTGCCTACGTCAATACATCGTAAAGAGACCTATAGCTGGCAAGAATCATAGATGTATGGTTAGCGAGGATTGTATGAGTTAGCGAGAATGTTGAATATTGTCGGGACACGCATAATTATCACAGGCCAAACAAAAGGGGAGCAACATTGTTGCTCCCCTTTTATAGCCTGACAACTTATAGAGTGATTAGCTTTGAGGGAACATTCCCGGGGTATATTAAAGCTAGTCTTCCCACTTGCCCCCACGGTTCCTCACACGAGGAGAGAGGCACCACGATAATGCGCCGATAAATATTAGCCACATAATAACCATAGAAACTATTGCGCCTGTATTCATTTTCCCTTCACCTCCAATTTTTCACTTGTTGAACTGGGGACTCTGGTTTTAGCCCGCTGCAATACAAAGCTAAGCACAAGGGTTACAACCAGTATAATCCATATGATTTGGGATCCGTTTAATGCTCCTACCTGATATCCTCCATAGGGGTTGGGGATGTCTTGCTTAAAACCTCCATAAATTACCACGAAAAGCAAGCCTACCGGGACAACGATTTTTATCAACCAGTTGAACCAGGCTCCAACTTTAATATCCGAGGTCTCGTTCAAGTGTTTTCTCAGCTTTTCCGCACCGAATACCCAACCCACGACAATACAAGACAGTGCACCAGTTATCAATAAGCCATAGAAGGAAGTTGCCCTATCAAGCATATCTGGCCCCCAATAAAGTCCTCCGGGTGCAGTAAATATAATCCCTATTAAGAAAGCGATAACACAAACAATCGTTGTAGCTTTCACTCTGCTTAAACCAAATTTATCCATGATCGGGGAAACCACCCCTCCGTAAGCAAGGAAGAAGGCAGAATCTATGCCCAGGAAGAACAGACAAAGGAAGAAGAGTACGCCGACAAAGCCGTTTGCTGCGGGCATCATTGATATTGCCACCGGGAAAGTTATAAAGGCCAAGCCTACACTGGAAGCACTAACCTCCCCTACTGGAATAGACAGGGATTGCATTATAAAACCAACAGTACTGAATACAGCAAAGCCAGCAAAGAAGCTGGTGGCACAATTGGAAAAAGAGGTGATGAAAGCATTGTTAGTTACGTCTGCTTTCTTGGCTATAAAGCTGCCGTAAGCATACATTCCAGCCATCCCCAGGGAGAGGGTAAATGCAATCTGGCTAAAGGCAGCGAACCATACCTCCCCATTTCCTAAAGCGGCGAAGTTGGGAGTGAGATAGTAATTAAGTCCATTAACAGCCCCGGGCAGAGTTAGACCTCTTATGGCCAGGATGACCAGTAAAACCCAGGGAATAGATACCGTCCATACGGCAACTTTGCCTATCACACCTGCGCCTTTGAATATGATAAGAAATATTACTGCCCAGGTAAGTGCTAGTAAAGCTACTAATGGTACAATAGGGGCACCGAGCACTTCTGGTCCTGATGAAAGCTTCAAGACTTTGTCCCAGAAAAATGGCGCGGCTCCGCTAACTCCAGCCTCGCCCATGCCCCATGCCATTGTAGCTGATTTGCCTACATAGAATAGAGACCAGGCTATTACCACGGTGTAGTAAGTATCTATCAGGAAGGCACAGAAAACTGCCCACCAGCCTAGCCACTCCCACTTTTTGCCTATTCCTTCAAATACGCCTGGAGCACTTCTCTGGAAATAACGGCCC
>Ga0210003_1000590_pt1 | contig 32613 bp, 53 predicted proteins | sample LantaG_FD_182804 | JGI IMG/M metagenome (GOLD analysis project Ga0210003, IMG submission 182804) | Deep subsurface microbial communities from Baltic Sea to uncover new lineages of life (NeLLi) - Landsort_02402 metaG (SPAdes) (version 2) | ecosystem: Environmental > Aquatic > Marine > Oceanic >... | reverse complement strand
ATAAGTAAGAATCTGGAGTCTATAATCGCAAAAACCAAACGTATAAAAAAATAAAACCAAATGTATAAATTTGTAATGGCATAAGTGAGTACAATCAGACCAAATTTACCCCTCTGATGTGAGATATAATCAGATCCTAAGGCTCTCGAAAGAGGGCTTTTTAAATATAACATGAACCCTTTGAAACCTTCCCATATACCCCGGCCCGGAACAGTATAAAAGTTAAATAAGGACGGATGGACATTATTTTATTTTGTGTATCCCTGGGTATTCTAATTGTTAAAAAATTTTATATTATCATAATCAGTAATAATTGATTGAATAGTCTTACGCCCTCTTGAAACCTGACTTTTACATGTACCTTCCGGGACACCAATATCATTTGATATTTCCTTAGTGTTCATACCTTCAATAAAATATAACCGGGTATACATATACTGATTAGGTGATTTCCTTTGCAAGGCCTTCATTGCTTTATTAATGACTTCCCGGGCTTCCATCGAATCAATAAAACTCGCTGCTCTTATCTGTAAAGGCTCATAACCATTAAACTCTTCGTGATTATTATACTTCCTGTTAAGGATAATATGAGTTAATGCCGTGTGCTTTACTATCACAGCCATCCATGCTTTCAGGGATTTGCCAGGTGTGAATGAGTTGATGTTCTTATATATTTTAAGAAAGCTCTCCTGTAACACATCTTCAGTATCCATATGATTCTTTAAGATACCGAAAGCAATAGCGTATAAATACCAATACCATTTATTATATAGATGACATTGTGCTTTTACATCCTGTTTTATCAATCCGTTTACAAGATCAATGTCGCTCATTATAACTCGTCCGCGTATTCTTGGAGTCCTTTAATGAGCCACGCAGACAGTCTTGCTCTTTGCTGCCGCAAATATCTGAATAGCCTCTTCCACCATTTTTCTTTTTTGCTGTCACTCTCAATAACCTCTTCAGGGGCTTCCATTGTCCTTGGATCCGGATCCGCTGGCACTTCACCCGCAAGCCTGGCACAACCATCATTAATAAGCATAGTAGCATCTTCCTCTTCAAGAGTTACTATACTGCCCAGTGGATAAGGAAACATCCAGTGGGGTTTCAAAATGCGTACTTTTAAATATTCCATATCATTATATTTTAATCTTTTATTATGGTGGTGGCGGTGGATCTCTGGGCGGTGGATTCTCCGGAGGTGTCCAATATAAGTAGTTGGTCATCTGAAAACTATATATCCATGTTGAAGAACCAACTATTCTTGATCGTACTTTGAACTTTATATCCCCACCAGAAGGTGATACAATTCCAGTTAAAGAAACATCTGCTGATCCAAAGTCTGCTATTGTTCCGGAGCTTTGAGAACCGCTGTTTAAAATTTCGGAATTATCAACATTTATTACTTGCCATTCTATCATCTGGCTACCAGCAAAACCAGCATTTGTGACATGCACATAACAATCAATAGCCGTGTCCGGCCAATAAATATCGCTTCCAGAATTAACTGATGTGACTGTAAGGTCAACAGGCAATGAATGAGCCCATGTACTGTAAAGCCAATCACCAGTTTCTTCTATTTTAAAACGTACATGGAAATACTGATAATTGTCGGGGACATATATTCCTGATAAGCTAATTGTCTCTGTATCCCACTTATTGATTATTCCTGACATCTGGGATCCTGATGACAACACTTCCTCACCTTCATTCACAACCTCCCAGAACAATTCCTTTTCACCATTCGCCCCGAAATTAGTGACATCGATAAAGCATATAATTGATGCTCCCGGAGCATATATTGAATTGTCAATAATTGGATTGGAAGCAGTGAAAGAAGTAGGCCGTGTGAATCTTGAAGCAGTGTATTCCGGTGAAGTAAAAGACATTGAAAAAGCCTGTTCTGTTGCACTAAAGGAATAGGCCTTCTTAGAAGTAAAAGACATTACATAAGCCTTTTCCGTTGCGTTGACAGAATAGGCCCTGGGATTTACATGTATTGCCTTATATTCACTGGGGGGGGGCATTTATGGTATATTTAATGCTGTTTAATTGCTCTATGTCGTAACCATTATTCACCTGGAGTTTGTCTTTCCATTACATGAAATTTACCTTTCATAAGTATGTTGACAACTTCTTCCTCTGTCCTTATTATATCATATTTATATATGCCTACAGTGGCAATGGGTTCTGTGACAAGACTGAATGAATCGTCATCGATCGGTAATGCATCTGCGGGAAGATCTCTTAAAATGCTTCCGTCCATCTTTTTTATTTTTCCTGTCAATTCGGATCCCGTTAGTGATTCATCTTCACCATTAAGATCGACTTCGAAATCCATATCAATAGTATCGCCGGCATAAACATAAATGTCCACTTCGGCGGGCTGAACATTATAGGCTTCCATTTCTTACCTCCTTTTTGTCTGTTTTTTATACTTAATCTCAAGCTTCGATTCTAATTTTTCAAGATGTGCCACTACGTATGGAATGTTATTTGCCTTACAGTGCTCATTTGGGAATCCTGTAGTTAGTTTACATTCACGAAACATTTTAGTGTTTCGTATATATCTTGCCGTATCCTTTCTGGTCCAGTACCAGAATGAGTTCTGATTCCAGAAGCTTACATGGGTAGGATCCTGGAATGCTCCACGGCCATCAGTGGAGGGTGTTTCGCTCAGCAATATTCCTCCGGGAGCAAGAACCCGATGTATCTCTTCCATCAGGAACCGCTGATTTTTAATATGTTCTAAGGCATCGACGGCCCTGATTACTCCAACAGAATTATCTTTAAGAGGAATCCCCTTCTCGAGATCTGTAATAATGTCAGCATCATAAATATCTATACTGATAAATCCTTCCGGCTTGTTGAAGGCTCCGCATAAATCTACTTTTAATAGATTATTAATCTCTGAAAAACGACAAGCCAAGTTGAGAATATTCTTATCGTATACTGCGACAGTATGTTTCTGGATCGCTTCGTTTTGCTGGAGCCAGGAGTTTTTACCAGTGATCCTGTAGATATATAATACCTTTGGGATATATTTGAACTTCGTAACCATATAGAATCTATGGATCAGATCCTGATCGTCACATAGGTCCTTTGTATCGGTGTGTCCGCCGATATTTTCATAAACATCTTTGCGCCATGCCCTGATATGATCCGGGGCAAACCATATATAACCAAACCGTCCAGGATATAATGGCTGAGTGTACATTGCATAAAGATCCTTACCGTTCCAGTTAAACATGCGGTAGCTCCATCCATATTCCTTGCCATAAGGTTTAAAGTTATCATCGAGAGTGGCGTTATCCGAATAAACAAATCCCACCCCGGTATCCAGGAATGCCTCTGCAAGGATTTCGAGACAATCCGGAGTTATCATATCATCATGATCAACTTCAGCAATAATTTCCCCCGCTGCCTGCATGCAGGCATATCTTTTCAGCAGACCAATAGAATTACTACGAAAAGGACATGTGAAAATTTTAATTCGAGGATCCTCGGCCAAATAATCAGCTCCATTATTTAACAGAATAATCCATTCCCAGTTTGTATAGGTCTGAGCTAGAATCGTTGCTTCTAATTCCTTAAGAAAAGAAGTGTCGTGTGTAGGAGTAATAATACTGATTTTCATTTTATTAAATTTTAATGTTTAATAATAATTATATTGGTGCCATTTCTTGATGAAGCATTACATCAAAATCATTAGCTTCAGATCCATCATCACTTATTCTAAGTATCATACTACGAGGTGATCCCGTGTTATTTTCTGATAATGATCTTGCCCTGAAAGAGAAGTCTCCATTTCCATCATCTGGAAACGCTTCTGCCCAATTAGTTCCATCACCTGTATCAATTTCTGTAATTGTAGTTGCCATATCTTCGGGATATACGTCCACGTCTGTATAATCGCTATAATCAAGAGCTGTCCAATCAAGCCATAAATTAGCAGGATCGGCAACTATTTTAGGAGCAATAATGCACTGCTCCCATACACCACCTACCTTTCTCCATGATATAATCCATTTTTCCCATACACCACCCACTTTCATCCATATGGCTTTCACTTCTTTCCAGATACCACCTACCTTTATCCATGTTTTTTTAGCCATTATTCATATTGAAAATAAACATCGCCATTACTACCTCCGGAAGGATTTGCAGTACCTGAAGAAACATTAATTGTGCCTTGGGCACCCTGGTATCCCTGATAACCCTGATATCCCCTGTAACCCTGATATCCCCTGTATCCCTGATCACCCTGCCATCCCTGGGGCCCCGGACTACCCTGATATCCCCTGTATCCCTGATCACCCTTATTACCTTGCGTGCCCTGCGGGCCCTGATCCCCCGGCATTCCAGGATCACCTTCTCCTCCCTGGTATCCCTGATAACCCTGATATCCCCGATATCCCTGATCACCCTGCATTCCCTGGGGCCCCGGACTACCCTGATATCCTCTGTATCCCTGATCACCCTGATATCCCTGAGGGCCCTGGAAACCCGTCTCCCCCGGCATTCCAGGATCACCTTCTCCTCCCTGGTATCCCTGAGGCCCTTGAGGTCCCGGATATGGAGTATTTGAATATGCTGCAATAACCGATCCCGTAGCCTGAACGATCTGTTTATCACGCCGGCGACGGTATACTTGCTTTGATGATATATTTACCTGGCTCATTCTATAACTATACTTAAATCGTCCTGTTTAATTTCCAGGAATGTCCCATTTAACGTTCGTTTAAAATCATTATATACTCCTTGAATACATATCAATTTCTTGGTACTTAAATAATCAGTATCCTGGATTGTATTGAAAAATCCCAGGCAACCAGTGCCGGTAAGCATATTGCTTGCGGTTAATGTGCCTGAAAGTTGAATGAGACTATCCCGGTATTGACTTATGATTGTCCGGAGTAATATTTCAACCAGCAGGCAGCTCGTTGAGTCTCCCGGTTTACGCCAGCCGGAGGTATATGATTTATCAATTTTATACAGAGCTCCCCGATCAGCTATATCAATTCCGTCTGCATGAATAAGCGTAATTTCGGGTGCTTCTTCGGTGAAATCCTCGTTTATTTTCCCGGTATATTCTTTATCGTTAAGTGCCGCGGTGTCATAATCCATCCCTATCCTTCCTCCTTCTCCTGGATCCTCAACATCAATTATCTCCCATTCAATATCTTTAAAACGAACCTCTTTTACCTGGGTTGTCAGAGGATCATCATTCCATGTTTTGAATATATCATCATAAGCCTTGAAATCATCATATACCTTAAAAACTACCTCGCCTCCAGGAAAATTCCAGGGGAATTGGAATTCTACATCCACCCACTGGTCTGCTATATCCTTGCCCTGATCACTTACTCTCTTATAAAAGAATAATGTTGTACTCTCAATCCAGGTATACGATGATCTGGGATCTTCTGCATACGGACGTTTACCTCCAACTTCCACGGCTATTTTGAAATATAAACCTTTTACTATATATCCATCATCTAGGACATTATCATATTCCCAGTCTTTTGTCCGAACAAATACTTTTGCTTTGAATAAAATGGAAGAGCCTGAAACTCCCGACACCCATATCCCCGAAGTATCATTTTGGAAAAACAAATTCCCGGGATTTGCCCCATTTCCATATGTGCCTTTAATATATATATCTGGTGTACTTTCAGGCTCAGATTTTCTCCCGCTTAGACTTCCGAGAGTACCTAATATGAAACCCGATACTCCAGATATACCCGTAAGATAATATGTATAAATATATTCTTTCGTCGGATGCTGTTCTTTGGTCCACACTCCAGTACCGCTCCAATTATCTTCATCAGTTATATCCGTATATGGAACAGCCCTTTCATAGGCATAGGGAGAGAACCTTATTTTTTGTCTGGAATTCCCGGCGATCATGTCGATTGCCTGATCATCTGAATCCCATTCACAATCATTATTAGAAATATCAAGGTTCCTTGTAATTACTACCGATTCGATGAATGTACCGGTATTATCAAATTTCTTTGCATTAAACGACGCGTCTGCCAGCATCGACGGATCATAAATATAAAGTGATCCATCATGCCACCGTATCTGCAAAGGATATGCTGCAAGCAAACCTTTAAGTACTTCGAGACACGTCATGGCTTCGTCACTCTCATCGTAGTAATTTGCCTGGTCAACTTTCAGCTGGTGGAATAATGTTTCCGACGATCCGATCGAAACGTCGTCAGGTGTATGTTCACATGCAAAGAACAGGTATTTATATGGTAATTCTAATACTGTCAGTATCTTCTGCAGTATGCTCCATTTAGTGTCTAATCCGGAATATTTATTCCCGCCATCAAGATATTTAAAACGCTCCAGGATGGCGAAACCATCATTGCAGGTTATTGATACTTCATAGTCCTCAAGCATGGAATACGGCTCATTAAATACCTCAGTATTTATATAACCAAGCCAGAAGGGATCAGAAGCGGTCCCTTCGTATATCCTGGTGCGGTACTTTTTAGGATTTGAAGTATGGAGTCCCAGGAACATCATATTTGATGTTGAAATCATTCTGATAGAAGCTCCCAGGGCAATGACAGGATCAAAAACTGTGGATAGTGCCGGCATCTCAATTTCAAGGGGATCCTCACCCGGCACACAATCGGTAACAGAACCGGAATAATCCAACTCCTCTATATCGATTTTCTTCAGAACCTCAACCTGGTCTTTATATTCAACCCGATATTTGACACCGTATGCCATTTAATTGCTGTTAAATTCTATTTAATTGTACTATTATGCAATTATCCGCCTCTTATATTCTTTCGTACACGTTCAGCCCTAACCAGGATTCCTACCAGCTCTCTTTCTCCTATATGAAATGTTACCTTGCCCTCAGTGAGAGCCGGTTGTATCAAACCTTGTAATTTTGATACCGGAGTCACTAATTCAGGATCTTGTCTTGCAGATGGATATTCTCCAATCATTGCAAGTGTCGGACCATAAGCCAGTGCGCCTTCGGCAAAGCCGGGGACAAGGCTCTTAAAGGCTGTTTTTGTAAGACCTGTTGCTACTGCTGTTAAAACCGGTATCATGGCAACGGCTAAAGGGCCGGTCCATCCAGCAGCTTCAATTGCATTAGCAATGGCGTTGGCCACTGATTTGGCCAATAGATCAGCGATTATCTCACGGACAGCATTGCCTACACTGGCTGCATATTCTGCCCAGCTTTCCCCTCCGGCAGCAAGTACATCCTCCATTTCCTCCAGAGATGTTTTTAAAAATTCGAAAGGATTTTCAAGGCCCTTTAATAAGGCCATGCTGTCTGCAAGTTTATAAAGCTCAACATCTACTTTCCGTGCAGCTTCTGCCATATTATCCAGACCGCTTGACATTTGAGGAGCGCCGGCAAGCTTATCCGGATCCACACCAAGTGCCTCTGCAACACTCGATGGCGTCTTGCCTCTTCCTATCTTAGGAGTACCGGGAATCACTGCCTTCCCCGGAGCTGTTACTTTTTTTATTACATCAGCCAGGGCAAGAAGGGCTTTTTTCTCAGCCTCTAGGGCTTTGATTTTTTCGAGGTGAGATTTGATTGATGCTTTATCTGCTACCGGGGTTTTCAGAACAAGCTCGTTATACATCTGGATATCGGTATTGATATCCTCGAGTGTCCTTTGATGTGTTTCAGTAGCCTTTTTAGCATCCTCTTCGGCTTTGATGGCCTTGTACCTGTTAACCGCGAGTAATAGAAGGGCCTTGCCCTGCGCATCAAGCTGATCTATCTCTTTGCTATATGTCTGTATATAACGTATTGTGTTGGCTTTGTCGAGTGCAGCAAAATATTCTTCAGCCGCTTTTTTATTGTCTTTCCACTGCTGAATATTGTCGCCTCCTAACAGGAGATTTATCCAGTTTACTATCTTTTGTCCTCCTGTAAGATCTGAGGAACTTAACATAGTAATCCAGTCTGCCAGCATTGTAAGCTCTACGGCTCCTCCCTTGGATAATATGCTCTCACCAAGAGAAAGCTTGAGGTTTTCCCAGCTCGCGGTTATCGACTGTATTTCGGTAGCTGTAGTATCTGCCACATCACCGGCTGCTTTCATCTCCCTTTCTATAACCTGGCCCACTGCCTGGGCAAAGTCCGGAGTTTTCTTTAGTTCCTTGTTTATCTCCACAACCGATAATCCAAGGTTATCAAGCCACAGGACGCTCTTACGGCCGACACCAACCACAAGACTCTCTACCAGGTAATCGGCTGCCTGTCCGGTCTCCAAAGCTCTTTGTGTCGCAAATTTAAAATAGGTTGGCAGGGACTCCATTGATATCTTGAAGTTACGGGCCTGGATAGTCTTTGACATTAGTTCAATGTTACTTACCGTGCCTCTAGTGGCCTTCTCAAGCTCTCGTAACAACCCGGGCTGATTGAGCTTATCAAAAGCAGCTTTTATTCCTTCAGCTTTAGCTGCAAGCTGAATCGACTGTTGTACGAGCTGTGTTACTTGGGCGATCCCATAAGTGAATCCCAGGGCGCCACCCATCTGGAGCAGCATTCCGCGAGCGCGGCGGGCCGTGTTCTCAAGTCCCCGGATCTGGCCCTGGACTTTATTTATGTTGTTATTGAATCCCTTGGCCTGCAGGAGAAGATCGATAATATATTTATATTTTTTCTCCATACTTCTTTTTCAGCATATTAAACCTCCGGGGATCCCGTTTTCTGCCCTCTTGTGATTTTATTTTTTTCTTATTATCCCATGGCAAAGGCATGAATTTTTTCAGGCTCGTTTTCCGCTTCATGTATGGTCTTATAGCATGATAGCATACGAGCCTGATCTGTTCCCAGCTGTTTTGTTTATCCCTTTCATTTGATTCTGTCCATCGTTTATAAATCACTTCAAATTCTCCCGGGGAAAGGTGATAGAAGCTTTGAATATCCATCCCTATGTCACCGATAGCAATGCCCAAGGCAGCCTCAATCGTCAGCGGTTTTCCTCTTTTTTTTTTGGATCCCCGACTTTTGATAATAAAAGAGCCTCCGTGGGATCTCCCTCTACCCAGAGAGTATAATCCTCGAACGATATGTTAAAGTCGATCTCTGCCCTCATACAGGCTCCCTTCACGCATAACCAGGTATAATATATCATATCTTCCTGGTCATCATCTTTGAGATCCGACAGAGCTTTCCCTTTATCCCGCTTAAACTGCAGCAGGGCCCACATCGTCGTCTCGATGGGATATTCCTTGCCTTTGATCTTTACTGCCATACCTTTTTAATTATGCTGCAACAGTTTTGATCTCCAGTCCACCGGCATCTCCATTGATCGAGAAGGTGGCTGTCATCGATGCATCATCTTCGTTTGCAGCGTTAAGATCAAGGCTCTCGATACAGAAGGTAGCCTCGAGGTACTTGTCGCCTGTCTGTTCGGTAATACCCAGGTCGCTGTCTTCATGTCCGGCAAGCTTGAGTTTTACATCAGTTTTTGCCTGCTGAAGCGCGAGCAGTTCATAATAGCTGAATGTGCCATAAGTAACCAGGTTATCAGTTGTAACCTGGGCATCGAGCGCCACGATCTTGCGGCCGGGATATAATCCTGTTGACTTCGTCCTGCGGACCCTTATCTCCGATTTGGAGCTGACTGTATGGCTCTTTGCCTCGGCGATTAAAACATATGCGGCGTCTATCTCAGCATAGAGCATAAGATCACCACCATCAATAATTCCTTCGTTTGCTGCCATTTTATGACTATTTTAAAAAGTTTAAAAATTTCGGTTTAAATATCTTCAGGGCAAGCAGCCCGAGGGCCAGGGCTATAATTATGATCCATGCCCAGAAAGCTGTTTTATATGCTGAGGGGATATATTTCTGAGGTGGAGGTACCTCTTTTATCTTCTCATATTCACTCTTCCAGTAATAGGCTTCTTTAATGGCATTATCGAGCCTGACAGTTATAGTAGTATCTTTTTGCTCAAGCTGCAACTTTATCCTGGAACGCGACAGCCAGGCTTTTGCCCATGCAAGCGATGTCTCTGCAAATGCAGTATCAGGTTTATAACCAGGTATTACAGGACAGGGCACCGGAATTGAGTCGATGCTTCTCTCGCCGGGGAGAGTCACAAACAGAGTCGTATCGCGATATATGATACTATCGCGTTTCATTGTTTTGATTTCAAAGCTTATGGAAGGGGGAAATTTTTCATAGCACCGGCGCTGTGTTACGCAGCTAACCATTATCAAGGCGATGCATATTAATAGTATCTTATTTGTCAGTTTTTCCATCTCTGGTTGAAGGATTATTAATTATTGAATTTGATTTCGCTATTATATCGGTCTTCTCGGCGGATCCCTTCGTGGATGCGAAGAAGTAATTAACCACACTTGTAAAAACGGCTATAAGGGCTCCAACAAGCAGGTAAGCAACATCTTTATTCTCCGGTGGCAATCCTTTAATAAATACCACATAAATGAGAAAAAAGAACCCTATCACTACGAGGGTTGCAAGGCAGTACTGGAATATATCTTTCGTTTTCATTTCTTCGTATTTTGTTCCAGGCTTCGAAGTCTCTCGCCATGATCATGAAGCCTTTTATCATGGCTGTTTATCTGTGAGGCAAGATGCCCTATGTCTTTCTCAAATCCCACGTTTTGTTTTTCAATTAGGGTAAGCTTTGTAAGTATCTTATCAAATTTCTCATTGATCCCTTTAATCCATATTTTTATGCTCCACCACAGGGCTGTTCCCAGGATCGAAACCACTCCTCCCAGGATCCATACGGCGATATCACTTTGTCCTGTCATAACTTGTCATACCAGGTTTTTCCGTTTTTCCTCAATTTACGCAGCACCTGTTTACGGTTCTTGCGATTTTCAGTGGGTGTCACATAGCTCACATGTACCCATTCAGGCTCCTGATCTGTACCCTCTTCCCATATCAGCTGGTCAAATTCAAGGTTCTCCCGGATGTAATCAAATATTTGCCTATTAGTAATCCTCCCGTAAGGATGGGCATCCATATCCATTGCCTCGCCAAGGCGATGCTGGCTCTTCTTGCTTGCCTGTACTTTGGGATCCTTGCTCAGAGCGGCATTCAGCTGATCACAACGGAAGAATGATGTAATGGCGATTCTCACACCATAGTGGTTGCGGACAGGCTCGAACACGGCCGTTGCAGTTACTTTCATTACCTCTTTGATTTCCTCCGGAGGCGTGTTGTCAAGCTTCAACCTCTCAGCAGTACTGCTGGCCATTGCTTCCGCGAGGCTTATGTGTTCGCTTATTTTTTCTCTTGTATCTGCCATTTTTTTGAGGTTTAAATGTTTCAAAAAAGCCCGGCGCCTGTCATTGCAACCGGGCTTCCTACCCTAAAATCAAATCGTTGTTTAACCTGTAAGCTTTTTATTTATCCCCGCTCGTGCTCTTATATCAGGAGCTTTTGCTATGTGCCAATTTTGATTATGCTCTGCAGGATATAACATCTCATTATCATCCTGCCATAGCAACGCTTCATCAAAAACAGGCATCGGGTAAATATTGACCTGGCTTAAAACTGCAGGGGTTTCCATAACCAGCTCCTGGCCGGTTATTAAATGCCTCTCGGAAGCAATAAAGACCCCCTGGCATTCATCCTGTCCCTGCATGAAGACAATTCCCGGCTTAAGGTCCGTTATCTGGTCCGCCGGAGTGAAGTTTCCTATTGCTGCAAAGAGCAACGCTACGGTCATAAAAGCAATAAATTTTTTCATATCTTGAAAATTTGGTTTATGCAATTTCAGCTATAGCAAGCACACCTGCCTGGTCCTCACGGCATTTCTCAGCCCCGAAACGCACGGTCGAGTTAATAACCGTCCCCAGGTAAGTGGCATCGTTCTCGTTGATCAACGTCGTCACATTCGACTCGGCATGACATACCATCCCGGAATGCCAGAACAGGTTGACCGGCCTGTTCGTTGATGCTGCCGTGATGGTCTTAGTGCGCACATTGCCTGATGTAAACAGCGCACCGATATGCCCATTCTTGCTCCGCACCAGTATCTCAATACCGCATATCTTACCGATAACTCCCTGGGCCAGCATGTCGGCACGACCTATCTTTTCATAATCGACAAAATCGGCTATTGCCAGCAGATCCGTGTAGGCATCGGCGGTGAGAAGGCCATATAATGCTCCGGGCAATTGCTTGGCGTTCATCCTGAGCAGCTTGTTATAAATCCCCAGTACGTCCGCTTTCGTAAGTGCTTTGCGGGTGCCGGTAAGGCCTATAACATTGGTGGCTCTTGCCGATCCGGTGCTCTCAACAACGTTTGCCGAAAGCGTTGGCAGCCACTGGTAGGCGGCATAATCGCCGGCCTTGGCATTGAGAGAGGCGGCCTGCTGCAGCTGCTTGTTCTGTCGCTTGCTGTAATTCATAACGATCGCTTCTTCATTCTCGATGAGGATAGGATCGCAGTACAGCAGCTTCATGGTGCCGTTTACCTTACTGTCGTCACTCTTGACAACTTTAAGCGGGAGCACCGTGGGAGCATCTTCCTTGGCCTCATTCACACTGCCAAGGTTAGGTATCTCGAACGTGGCGGCATCGGCTGCCAGTCCGGTTTCACTGATCGACTTCCTGTAGAAATCGCTGACAGGAAAGAGCTGCTTCTGCAGTTCCCTCGAATATACTGTTCTTGAAATCTGTGTCATTTTATTCTCATTTTATTGGTTAGTCGATCTGTACAGCTGCTGCAGTCGGAACGAACTGGGTCCCGTCATAAACAAGCTCGACAACTTTCGTTTTACCAGCAACACCGGTAACAGTGGGTGCTATAAAACCGGTTCCGAAAATCGTTGTCTCGGTACCGTTTGTCTTGCTTTTTACAAGCATCCTTGCCCCGGCCTTTATATCGGTCGGCATGGTAAGGTTGAGAGTCCGGTTGCCGGTGGCCTCAGTTGTCACACCGTCAATTATTGTAAGGTCGTTATCGACACTTATAGCCTGTGCCCCAGTAGCGCTGAGCGCTGTCGTGGTTACTTCTCCGAAGGGCCATCTTACTTTTGCCATTATCGTCAGTTTTTGTGTTTATTATTTACCGTCCCATTCCTCACCCCAGAAGTCCTTATAGATCTTCTTGAATTTCTCGGGTTCTTTAACCTTCATTACTACAAGAGCATCCGGATCATTTTTCTGGTAATGATCCCAGTCCTTTTCATCCTTATCTTTATCCGGATTTTTGATCCCTTCAAGAGCTGCATCCACCTTCGCGAGAACATCGCTCAGGCGGGTATTATCATTGCCCTCCACGGGTTTGATAACAAGATCCACAAGCAGGTCAATATCGGTATTGCCGAGCTTTGTCATGCTTGCAACATTAGTGTCATTAATGGTGCCGCTCTTCTTTCCGGCGGCAATAACAGCATCAACCAGCTTCTTCCTGGAATCGGCCAGGGAGGTATCCTTCTGGTCAAGCGCTGTTAAGATTGCCTGTTCGTCTGCGGTCTCAGGCAAACCGAGTTTAGCTGCAATTTTCTTCATATCTGTATTGGTTGGTAAAAATTTATTATTGGAAAATGCCACGAGCTTTTCAATAGTGAGTCCGGACACAGATCCTTTGTCAACACCGGTATCAATTATCTCATCGACGAATCCTGCCGAAAGAGCCTCTTCAGCTTTATACCAGGTATCTTTTTTTAATATCCCGTCAATCTCTTTTTTATTTTTGCCGCGTCTCGAAAGAAGTTCGGATATCTGTCCCTTAAAATTTCTCAGGGCCTCTTTGTCAGCATCGGAGAGTTTCTTTATTTCATCCCCGTTGTCATCAGCAAAATATGGGTTGTGAAGCATGATCCTGGCAAAGTCGTTCATCTTTATCCTATTGCAGCTCATCGCTATAACACCTGACATGCTGCCGGCAATGCCCTCGATGATCGATATAGTTTTTGCCGGTGATGCCACAATGGCTCCGACAATTGAAAGTCCCTGTACCAGGCTTCCTCCAAGAGAGTTTATCCGGATGATTATGATGTCGGCTGTTTTGCCCAGGTAATTGATCTCCCTGGCAAGGTAATCGCCATTAATATCTTTGCCGATCTCGCCATAAATAGCAACTTCGGCCTGCTGGATTTCTCTCGCCACTATTTTTGAATACCTGGTTTCCATTAAGCGCTCATAGATTTCCTTATCCTCTTAATGCGCCTAATATCAATTATATCATCCGGATTGTCAAACTTTAGTGCAAGTCCCGCACTAATTAGTGCAAGTCCCGCACTATTTGTTGGATGACATTAACCTTTTTTTCACTTTTGATAATAATTCGTTTGTCATGGCAAAAGAAAAAGAGCGGCGTACAGCTCGCATATTATATGTCGAACAGGGTAAAAATGCCCGCGAGGTCTCGGATCTCATAGGGATCCCTGAAAAAACAATCAGCCAGTGGGTAGCCAAAGGCTCCTGGAAAACAGAACGCACTGCCCGGCAGGCATCACCGGTAAGGCGTGCTGATAACATCAAACAGATAATTACCAATCTCTCTGAAGAGCGGCTTGAGCTTGATCGTAAAATCAAGGCTGCCGAGAGTTCCGCAGATACAGAGAAGCTCACTAAGCTCCGTGAAGAGGTATCACGTATTGATGATGCCGTGAGCAAATGGAACAAAACACTTGAAAATATCGAGAAGGAAAGCCGTGTAAGCCTTACAACATACCTCAATGTCATGGACCAGATATTTACTGCCATGCGTCAGTATAATACCAGGCTCTTCATGGATACTATAGAATTCCAGGATGATCACCTTCATAAAGTCTGTCAAACCCTCGGATGAAGCGCATTGATAAAATAACAGCTGAAAGGTATAGGGCAAACCTTGAGAAAATAAAATCAGGAGCATCTTTCGATCCTTTCGAAACTGATGAAGCAAAAAAGGAACGCATAAAATACCTGAAGGCTCATCCTCGTGAATTTGCCGAATATTATTTCCCGCATTACTGTAATTCAAAAAGCGCCTGGTTCCATGTACGATTTGCAAAAAAAGTTCTGAGGCAATCAGTATGTTTCATTCTCCTCCGTTGGGGAAGAAAGCTTGCTAAAAGTGTCTGGGCTGATATCATAATCCCGGTATTGCTTTGGGTAAACGATGATATCAAATTTATGGTATTGCTAGGCCAAACCTATGACAAAGCAAAAGTTCTCCTTTCAGATCTCCAGGCAGAATTTACTGCAAATCCCAGGCTTATTCATGATTTTGGCGAACAGAAGGTTACAGGTGATTGGTCTAAAGGTGATTTTCGAACAAAAAACGGTTTTTTTGCGATGGCTTTCGGTATGGAGCAAAGTGCGCGTGGGTTGCGCCGTGGTCCATCTTGTCCCGATTATATATCTGCCGACGATCTCGATGATGAAGAAATTACAAAGAATCCTAAAAGACTGAGAGCTTATGCAAAAAAGATCGAGCAGAATATAATCCCAATTATGGATGGCCCTCGCAGAAGATTCATAATGCCAAATAATTATTTTGCGCCACTAACAATTCAGGAAGTACTTCGGGAAAGACATCCATCATGGGATCTCGATCAAATTGATGCATACGACTCAGCCACTTATGAACCAGCCTGGAAGGAAAAATATTCAAAAGAATATTATAAGGAAATTGAAAAGGAAATTGGCACACTGGCAGCCCTGGCAGAGTATAATAACAAACCTCATATCGAGGGAACGATCTTTACAATAGACCAGATCCAGTGGGTACACCTGCCGGCAATAAACCATTTTGAACATATTATCGGTCATTGGGATATTGCTTATTCAGCTTCGGCAACTGCCGATTATAATGCTGTCCGCCTCTGGGGCCTGAAGGAAAACCGGTTCTATCTTATGGATTGCTTTGTTAAGCAGAGCAAGATGCGCGATGCCATCCAGTGGATAGCAGATAAAATAAAAGAGCTTCCGGGAAATGTGAGAGTAAGATGGCAATACGAAAGCCAGTTCTGGAACGAGGAGGTTCAGCGAACAATCGATGAGGTGGAGAAAAAGAACAGGATGGATTTTCGCCTTCGTAAAGTAGACCTACCCAGGGAAAATAAATATGATCGCATTGTCAGTACACAGCCATATTATCAAAATGGCAGGATCTTCTATTCCGATAAGCTGAAGGGCCATAATGATACACAGGTGGGCCTGGCACAGCTTTACGGCATCGAGCCGGGCTATAAAACAAAAGACGATGCCCCTGATGCCGATGAACGCTGCTTCACTGACCTGTCACAATTTGCCAGGCGAAGTAACCTGAAAGGCAGATCACGTACAGGATCCTATACTAAAAATAATTCAAGAACAGGTTAACCATGAGCACATTTATTAACTATGATGACTACCGCACCCGCCTGACTGACCGTATTATCGGGCTGCTTACCGACGATTCCGATTATCTGCTTGATAATGCCGAGGCGGAAGCAATAGGAATAATCAAGGACCGGCTTTCGGATAAGTATGCTATAACGGCCGAATTTGCTAAAACAGGTTCAGAACGTAATAAATCACTAATGAGATGGACGATCGCCATAGTGATTTATACACTTTATTCCAGGATACCCGACGATGAGGTCCCGGAGAGAGTAATAAAAGATTATGACGATGCCATCCGTGAGCTGGAGCTTATACAGCAGGGGAGACTTTCCTGTACATTGACCCTGAATACCGACTCGGAAGGAGAGACGGTTTCACGCATAAGAATGGGCAGTAATGATCCCCGAACTCATGATCCGTATGAATGCCCCTGAGAAATACCCGTTTTTTGCCGTTTATTACTGTTAGTTTGCCATTTAAAATATTTTTACGATGAACCCCTTCAGAAAAACACTCAATCAAATCCTGGGGCAGAAAAACGAGCCTGCGAGGAAAGAGACAAGAAAGCGTATAATAAGCCAGATTGATACCACGGTTCCCGAGGACAGGGTTAAGATGGAAATGAACACCCTGAAAACAGCCGTGGAGATAGCCATCTATCCCGGCTGGCCAGACCGACGGGACCTGATCGCGATATACAATAACTCAGTTACAGATCCTCATGTATTTGCACAAATGCAGGTGGCCAAAAGCAAGCTTCTCTCCGAACCGTTTGTTGTCAATAAAGGTGATACCGAGAACCCCGAGCTTACTGCCATGTTCAAGGCTCCCTGGTTCGAGGACTGGCTCGCCCTTTGTTTCGATGCACTCATGTGGGGTTATACATTAGTGGAAGCCGGCCCCCGTATTGACGGTGTATGGGAATCTTTCAAAGCCTTTCCCAGGCGACACGTGGAACCCTTCTCCAGGCATATACTTATACGCCCTGGTGACAGGTTGGGAATACCGTACGGAGATAAGCCTGAAGCTTTATTCCTTATCGAGATCGGGGAACCGGAGGATCTCGGCCTGCTGAAAATAATATCCCGGGAAGTTATCTGGAAGAGCTTTTCACGTACCGACTGGAGCCAGGCAAGTGAAAAATTCGGGATGCCATTCCTCTGGCTAAAAACAGGTACCGAAGATAAGCAGGAGCTTGACCGTCTTGAAGCTCTCTGTCGTAACTTTGCATCCAACGGCTATATGATTACCAACCTCGAGGATGGAGTAGAAGTCGTCGAAACTGCTAAGAGCGACGTGCATAAAATATACCTCGAGAATGCAAAGTTCTGCGATGAGCAGATCTCGAAATGTATAAACGGCCAGACAGGCACCTCTGATGAAAAATCATTCGTGGGTTCTGCAGAGGTACATGAGAGGATCCTTGATGATTTTCACCATGCAAGGATGCGTTATGCTTCAAACCTTACCAATTACAGCCTGTTCCCTTTTCTTAAATATTATGGTTACCAGCTCGATGGAACTGCCTTCCGGTTCCCGGCTCTCGATGTTAAAGCAAGTGTCCCGGAAGAACCTGAGCCGCCGCAAAAACCGGGAGAACCAGCACCTGCCGGGCAGGGAGGCGCCGGCTTAAAAAAAAAGCCCGGAGCTCAGCTGAGGCTTCCATCCTGGGTTATAAATATGCCGGGGAACTGATACTGCCCCTCGACACTCTCCTTTGTAAACAGGAAGTAATTATCCCTAAAACGGTAATTTATAATTTCCTTCAGCGTCTTTATGATGGCGATATTTATGAAGGATACCCCGATCCTGCCCTCTGGGAAAAAACATGGAAGGAGATCTTCTCGAGCTTCGAGGCCGGTTATGGCAAGTCGCTTGCAAAGGTTAAATATAATTCACCCGACCGGCAGTACTTGAAGCAGGTTAAATATAACTCTGCAGTGTTTGCCGCCTTCAAGCAAAATGAGCAGATAAAAGAGGCTGCTTCCCTACTGCTTAAACCCGATGGCACGGCTCGCTCCTGGAAAGAGTTTCGCGATGAGGCCCTGAAGATAGATGATACATATAACAAGAGGTGGCTGCAGACCGAATATAACCAGGCACATACCACAGCCCAGCAGGCAAGGCGCTGGAGAGACTTCGAAAAGACCGCGAATCTTTACCCGAACCTTATCTATATTGCTGTGCGTGATGACCGCACACGTGAATCGCATGCCCGGCTGCATGGAACGATCCGGCCTATAAATGATCCTTTCTGGGATAAATACTCGCCACCCCTCGACTGGGGCTGCCGTTGTACCCTCAGGCCTTCCGATAAGGATCCCACACCTGTTCCGGATAAGCTTCCCAATGTTCCTGCCGGCATGGATGTCAATGCCGGGAAGGAAGCAAAGATATTCTCCGATAAGCATCCGTATATTAAAGGGTCTGCCGACAGGGCTGATGAGCTTATGAAGTTCGTTAAATCACAGTTAAGTGAAAAATAAATAAAAATTAAATGGCAAAGAAAATTTCATCGTTGGGCCCCGATCTTGTTAAAATGGGGCAGAAGCTCAGGGAGAAAATAACAGAGGTGTTACCCGATATAATTGCTGTTGAGGGAAAGAAGCACTTTGAACAGAGCTTCGACAACCAGGGATTTACCGATAAGTCGATCCGCAAATGGAAGCGGCGCCGGTTTGGCGGGCAAAGAAATAAGAAGAGAGGCGGCCGTACAAAAGCATATAGTGAGTTCCTCCGGAAGGATAAAGGAAGGGCTATCCTGGTAAGCCATCAGGCAGATAAAAAGGGGCCTCACCTGAAGGATTCGATCAGGGCAACAAAGACGAAGAAGCAGGTGATCTTTTCAACCGATAAGCCATATGCGCAGGTACATAATGAAGGTGGACATGCCGGCCGGGGAGCGGGTTTTGAGATGCCGCAGCGTCAGTTCATGGGACCGTCCGAGGAGCTGAATAAAAAAATAGAAAGGAAAATTACCAGGGAGATGGATGAATTCTTTAAAAACTTTAATCTATAAAGCTATGTTTTACCCGTTTTACAAATCAATCAAGGACCGTATCACAAGCCAGGTCACGAGTTTCAAGGATGTCCAGTGGTTTAACGACCAGTACTCCTCCGGCCGGATACATGCTGAGCCGATTGTATTTATCGAATTCCCTGATATTATAAGCATCAGCGGGATATCTAAAAATACAGATAGATCGGTAGTGCCGGTAACCATTCATGTGGTTAGCAAGGCCATGGGCGAGAATGATGCTTCGATATCGGATAAGCAGCTGCAGGCTCATGACCTGCTGGCCGACGGGGTGAGGGCGGTACTCGATAATTACCCCCTCACTTACCAGGATCAGCCGTTTGGCGACAGGCTGAAACCCACAGGATATAGGGCCGCGCATGAATATAAAGGGTGGCTGGTGGCTAAGATCTTTTACTCGGTAAAGGAAATTGAATAAAAATCCCGGCAACCTTCCGGCTGCCGGGATAGCTCGCTTCGATAGAGTCTATGGAAGAACGTAGGGATTCTTATATAAGGGATCAATAATTATATGAATGCCGTAGATAGTTAATTCAGTTTCTCCTACTATAATATCATTATAATACTTATCTGGAAGCTTTATGTTCTCTTCTTTGGCGACCTTTTGAAGCAATTCCTGACTCATTCTGAGTTGCATGGGCTGTAATCTTATTGACTGGCATGCATCTATCTTCTGCCTGATTCTTTTAATTATTTCATGTTTATTCATTGGTTCAGATTATGTATCCCAGAAAACTATTTATATAAATCATCATATATGGGTCTTTCTTTTGTCTTTTTCTTTTTCGGTTTGTTAAAATTAAAGCTAATGCCTAAACCTGATGTTGCTGGTTTTATTGAACTTCTCTTTATCCATTTTTCAGCATCAATATAAAGTATAAAACTTATAAGGCCCGTGGCGGATGCTGCCGCTAACATTATCTTGCTTTGTTTTACATCATCAGTAATTAGAGAAATAGATGAAAAGCCTAGAGATAAAAATGATATATAAATTGCATTCTGCCTTTCCTGATGATATCTTCCGAGATAATATCTCACTGCCTCAATTTCGTATTCTTTAGCAGCCTTTGTTGTATCAGAAATCTGACCTTTTATTTCAGGCATGATTATGATAATTGTAAATAATATAACGATTTTTTTCATGATAGTATATTGTATCTAAAGTTAAGCAATTTATTTATAATTAGAACAGGTGTTTAGCTTTGTTTTTTCGAGCGGTTATGTTTTATTTAAATAATCACAAATTGCATCATTGGAATATCCGAATAAAGCTCCAAGCAAATAATGATCAGCATAATTTTCAGGCGTCGCAGGCAAACAATCTATAACTGCAGATAATTCGTCTCTTTTATATATCCAGAAACTTACCCATCCATCATCCAAGACGGTTGCTTTATATTTGCAATTCTCTGTGGTACAAATATCTTCAGCTGTTCCCAGGTCTTTGTCCTTAATTGTCATCAGCGCGCATGGTTTCGCCCCCCTGTTGACCATTTGGCATAATTCAATTAGCTGTCCTTTTGTCAGGTTAAACATAACACAATTGGATTTAATTTAATTTATTTTGCTTCCGCCTTGCGAAGCTTCAGTTTAGCGGCAGTTCTCAAATACAGGTAAAAGGTGCTGCGGCTTATCTGGTATGTCGGGAAAATGACTTTAAGATAAATCCACTCCTGCGTGCATCCCTTGCTTTTATAATCGAGGGTGATGTCCTGTATTTCCGCGATCCTTCGCAGCCGGTTATTTTTGTTGTACGCCATCGTTTGTGCCGTTTATCAGTTTTATCCTTATCCTGTGAATATCGAGTGAGGCTGCTTCTATCTTCATAATGGCAAAAGCAGACTCATCCAAGTCATAGTTAGCTTTAAGCTTATGAGCAATATCCAGGAGCTGGTTATTAAAGTCATTAAGCTCCTTGTCGTATTTCATAATTTCAGCTTTATCCATTTTTACAATTATTTTTTTTCGTTGTACTATTGTGCTTAACGCTATGCTTCACTCTTAGCCAGAGGGTTAATGAAGCATTGATCATCCTGTCAATCCTGGCAATCTTTGCATCCGCCTGCTCCTGCAGGGACTTAATTTTATTCCCTTTCCAGTGATTGCGTATCAGCCTTAAATGGTTTATCCATTCCTGCGGGGTAAGGTCGTCTTTTTCGCTATTACATTTTTTACAAGATCTTACCTTTAGTCTGCCTCCCAGGGATTTAGGATAAAAGTGATCACCGGTTGTTTCTCCCTCTTCACCGCAATACCAGCATTTATATCGATTACCAAGGGTGCGTGCCTTGTAAATACTCAATCTTCTGTCCGGATCAATATAGTTATCAATGCCTTTCAAGCCCATAATCTTTTAATCCAGTCAATAACAAACTTCGATCCCAGCTGCTGCAACATACAACCGGGGTTTTCTATTCTGAATACAGGAGATACTCTTGGTAGAGGTCCTTAAACTGTTCGGCTATGTATTCGGCCTTTTCTCCTGTATCTGTGCAAAGGCGCGAACCGACAAGCGTACACGAGTGATCGCAGCTGCAAAACGAACCACCGAACCCGAAACCGGACGAAAGAACATAGAACCAGGGATAATACTTCCATTGGTTATGATCGCTCCAGTCTGGTTTCCATCCGTTGTTAATGGCCAGGAATATTATCACAAGCTTGTAATAAGCAATCATTGCTTTTACCGGCTCGATGTGAGCAGCCTTTATTTCAGGCTCTGTAGTTTCAATGCCTGTCTTCTTACAGGCATCTTCAAAGGTCTTGATCGATTTATAATCGAACTCCTCTGTAGTAGATTTACTGGTCTCTTTTGTCATGGTATAAATTTTTATATTAGGAACTCCTCATATATCGCAGTGAACTGCTTCCCTGCATAATCCGCCTTCTCTTCCGATTCAAAGCAAAGGCGCGAACCGACATCCGTACGCGAGTAATCGCAGTTGTAATCCGAACCAACGAACCCGAAACCGGACGAAAGACGAAACCAGGGAAACCACTTCTTCTGGTTTGTGCTATTCCAGTCCGGGATCCAGTCCTGGTTAATTGCCTTGGTAATTACTTTCAGCTTCTTATAAGCTGCTTCATCTATGGTATCGTAATTATTCCAACCTGCATTCGGATTAATATCCAATGCTTTGCAGGCATCCGGAAAGGTTTTGATATCCCGGAAATCAATCTTTCTGAAGGCATCCTTGCCAAAGGCTGCCTCGAGCTGCTCTTTGAAAAAGTCTAGGACTGAATCATAGAGCTTCTTTGCTGTTTCTTTTGTAACTTTTACTTCTGACATAATTTTTATTTTAAATCCATAATCTTTTAATCCAGTCAATGACAAACTTCGATCCCAGCCTTAATCCCTCCCTCACGTGAGCATTATCAAGCTGGTTGCCATATGTGGGATAATAGTTATCTATTATCTCCAGCTCCACGTTCTCCGGTGTCGGGAGCTTCTTCATCAGCTCCTTCCGGGCCTCGCCCCGTGCGTAGCCCATGAGTACCAGGACATGGGTTTCCGTGAACAGCTTCCCGGTGTTAAATTGCTCTTCATAAGCGAGCATTATTTCTTTATTGGTCGGCATGATTTAGTGATTTATTAATTCTCCTTAGCCTTATAAATAGACATCTCGAAAACCTGCGGTACTCTGATCCAGGTCTCTTCCTTGTTCAGGAAAGAAGATCTGATTTCAAGTTCAACCGGTTTGCAGCGTGGTTGAGCTTTATTGAGTTCTTTGATCTTTTCCCGGAACTTTATTTTAAAAGGCGCCACCTCGAAGTTTTTGAGGAGCCGGCGGTCCATTTCCCTGGCAAGCTTCTTAACTGCTTCCTCAAGCGAGTTTTTAGCTATCCAATGATCAGCTGTTATCTTTGAAAAAAATCGTGCCATAACTATTTATGTTCGTTTTCTGTGCATTTATTCAGTATGGGGTAAGTGTTTATTTTGTTATTAATCGTACCCCCCCCCTGGTAATCAGTACATTGAGAGGACGTTCCATTTTAGAAAGAGTTAAACGGCTAACTCTTTTAACAATATCGCCTTTACTGAAAGGCGAAAGATCTTCTTCTGCCACAAGACTGACAATGTTTGGTTTGAATGTAAGCTGGGCAACAACCCGAAGTGTTTGTCTATTTGCTTCCATAGGTAACTGGTTTTAGAATTATTGGAGAGTGCTTTTTATTTGTCAGTTGATAATCTCTTGGTGTCGTTCTCAGGTATATGTCCGAAACTCCCGGCTCTGTTGTCCGTATAAGCTCCATCACATAGGCATAGGATATCTTTTTGTTATTATGGTATGTAAGTTCAAGTGTTCTCTGCAGCCTGTGAATCACTGACTCGGCCCCGATTACCCGGGCCCACTTCAGATGTCTCTCGATCATCTCCTGCAGATCCTGATCCAGGGCAAGGCCTCCCGGATGCCGAGCGTTCCATTCCTCAAGAAATGCAATGAAAAGTCTGTCATATATGATTACAGAATCACTCATTTCGTAAAATGCTTGCTTACCATTTGTTCGAACTGATAAACCGTTTTCTGCAGCTCCTGCTTCGATTGCTCCATTAAAGGCTTTTTAATGGCCCCGAAATGCCTGATAAATCTCCCCAGCCTTACTATGTCTGCCACGTTGCGCTGAACATTTTTGTTATATATGCTCCAGCCGAGCTGCATGCACATGCTGAGTAAATACCGGTGTTGTTTATTGTTCTTATCGAACTTGCCGTAATTGAGGTAGTCGGTATTGTTGACGTTACCCGAGAGCTTATCAAGAAGCCCCACCAGCTCCTCCGGCTCCATGGAGCTAAGGTGTGAGGTCCTCCCGGAGGTGAAACCAAATACAATATTCTCCTTCTCTTCCTTTAATCCAAGGTTGTCGAGCTTACCGTAAATGCGCCTTATGATTTCTTTTGTCTCTATCATTTACCAGGTGTATAAAATGTGATATCGGGCAGCCGGTCATCCATAGCTTTTACCGGCAGCCCCATATTAAAAGCAAGATTTATTTCCTCCTTCATTCCTGTGGAAATCCTGTCTCCATATACCCATACTTCATTGACAATTCCGCTTGTCAGGACTGCCACATCATTCATAATTCCCCGATTACGTTCCTCAGGCTTATTATCATCTAAAGCAAGAACATCACCCAGGTATGGTGCAAAAGGAACCACCTCCCGGAGCTTGATATCAAGATTAATGTCTCTTATAATCTTCATGATCTTTTCAACATTACCCATAATATCGCCGGCAATCGGATGACAGATATAGACTATCTTCATTTTCATAGTACCAGAATTATTGTTTCGTTATTATAGAAGAGCTTAATAGTCTTGATCGAATCATCACTGATTATCTGATCTGCTCTCTTTTCGGTAAGCATTACAGGGACGGTCCATTCATCCTGAGAATAATCCTGGTACTGGACTGAATATAGAGTAGCTCCATTAGCCACGTGTTGCTCTATGATTTCTTTAATCTGATCTTCTGATAGCTTCTCCATGTCATTTATTTTGAATCATTGCTTTAAATTCTTTCTTGTGCTCTTTATAGAATTGCCTGGCAAAATTCTCTGCCTCGATCTCATATGGCCGCTCGTAATAATCACTATTAGCTGCCGTGTATAGTTTGCCCTCAAACCAGTTTGCCCTGGCTGATATCCATAGTCTTTTGTCGAGTATCTGCTTTACATGATAAAGCTCATGAATGATTGATTTTACCAGCTGTTTTTTATTTGGATTCTGAAATATGTTTATACCGAAAATAGTTGGTGAATACCCATGCACACTTGCCAGGCCGCCCTCTGTCCAGTATATACCTTTGTCGAAAGCTATATGCGATATTATTACTTCAATACTATCGATATCAAGCTCCCGGCAGACATAGTTGCATACCTTATTATATAAGGTGTCGTTGCTACCGGTATTGTTCTTTATAACAACCTGAGCCTGGTTGTTTTTACAACCGGCTAAAGCAAAGGTCAGGATTATGATCCCGGCACGACAAAGCAATCTCTTACTAATTACTTTATGTTTTCGTACTTCGGGCTTTACATATTGTTTTTTCTTTGTTTCCATAATTTCGATTTTTGGTCTTTTGTGATCCAGGCAGGATTCGAACCTGCAGTACTTACTGGCCTCATTGTTTCTGTTTTACCAGGCATATTACGGACCGCAGTAAGTACTTTACTGTTTATGTCAGCAAGTCGTCTACCAATTCCGCCACCGGATCTTGCTGCCCCGGTCCTTTAACCGGGGCTCTATCAGTGTGAAGAGTACAAAGAACGCACTGCCAATACCCGGCAGCAGGGTTAATCTTCTCAGGTTAGCCTGATGGCATTTTTTGACAGGCCCCTGTTATATATCTCCTCGATCATTTCCATGTATTGATCCTTGGTATGGCAGCGGACGAAAGCACGGGGATTAGCTTCAATTTTCTGAATCAATACATCGATCGCGAAATTCTCATTCTTGACAGCCTTGCTTAGAGCCAGCGGAAACCGGCTGTCAAAAACAAAACTGCATTGAAACTGCTGGTTAAGCTTCCGGTATATATCCGATATCTCCCTGGCATGATCAATTTCGAGTACATCGAGATTACCATTCTTAAGCTCTATCAGATCCCGGCGCCCCTCGCTGTTACTCAGCACGAGCAGGGCGCTCACTGCCATCTCCGGGTAATTATTTATAAGGCTGCTTAGCTGTATGAATGAACTCACCTTTTCTATCGTGTAGAAGTTGATATAATCCATGGCGCTCCAGTTTTTCTGGTTGCTGTTAAGCATGGATATATCTCCCCGGTTAATGCTGTCCTGGACGTAGTAAATTTCCAGACCCAGTGTTTCTGCTGCAGCCAAACGATGCTGTCCGTCAATAACCCGCATAAATTCGTCAATAACAATAGGATTTACATGCAGCAGGTTGCGTTTCTCAATAGAGCGCACAAGCTTATTGACATGCTTGGGATCCACCTCGCGGTTACTGCTGAAATCCTTGAAAAAGGAATAGTCTTTTGTCTTTTTCATACGTCAGTGTATTTAAGAGCCACCCGACGCATCTTACCGTCCTCGTCACGCACATCAACATATATCCCGGTATTACCGGGCTTGGTACGTACAGCCTTGTCGAACATGTCTACTGCCTCGATGAAGAGGGCAGCTTTACGATTTCTTGTCTTTGAGCTCTTGAACCTGTCGCGGTATTTACGAAGCCTCATAACCTTGCCCTGGTCTATCTTGCCACCGGGCGAAAACAGGAGATCCTGCACCAGCTCCCTTATAAATGCCATCTCCGGATTCTGTTGATCGAACGTGGCAAAGTACTCATCGAACTTATCCTTAACCATATTAGTATATGCATTATCGAATGTCAGGTTCTCCGGCTTTGTAACCTTGACAAAAATTGAGCTGTCGAACGAGCTTATTGTCATCCCGTCGGTCGGGATCCTGTGTCCTCTTATCTTCGCATCCAGTATCTTAGCGGCATATACAGCCTCATGAGCTTCGCGTGTAAGATCATCTACTTCACGCAGATACTTCTCTGCCTTCAAGGCAGCCCCTGCAATTCTGTGCGCATGCTTATCCTCAAGCCGCAACACCGGGTTAATGGCATACCTGGGTATCTCTTTCCCGGTATGATCCTTCCAAGTTTTTCCTTTTTGTCTCATCATTTAATGGTATTTATTTAGCGTATAACATTTGTCGATCTGTTCACAATGCGAGGCAGGCAGGTCGTTTCATAATAGGCTGCCTCATGATCCTCATTATATAGCTGGCTGCGTTTCAGGCGCAGGTCAAATAATACATTGTGGTATTCATTTATTTTGGATCGCCACTCTTTCGGATCGTCAGAATAGTCGTGTTCAAGGATCCACTGTTCTATTTCGTTGGCCCGCGCCCTGAGTTCTTCTATGTATTTTTCTATTGCTTTACTCATGGCGATAGATCTTTATGTCTAATAATTTGGGATCAGCCCTGAGGGCTGCCATGCCTTCTCCGTGCATTTTCCTGCGCAGTTCTGCTGCCGGATGAAGGTTCATGGTTATTATCTCGTTAAACAAGGCATTTCTGAGTTCTCCCGGATTCATCCCATTGCCCTGATACTTTGCCAGGAAAGATGCCTCCAGGAGAGCAACCTGCTGGTTCCACCACCGGTGATAGGTCTTCGAGATCACAAAAACCTTGGCAGTGAATTCCAGGTAGTCATGATAACGGAACCACTCCTCGGCAAGGTTATAATGAGCTTCATCATAAGCATCCGGGGAGAGTGCACAAGCTTTGCATACCCTTATCTTTGTTACCCTGATAAAGTCGGCAATGGCAATTGAATAAGGATGCTGGTCAGTGCTATGGGTTACTATTTTTATAATTCTCTGTTCCATCAGTTCTTTATTTTTATCCCGTGCAGATCAAGAAAGAAGCTGTAAGTGAGCTCAACTCCCAGGCGGTCTGCTTCCTTGAGGGCCAGCTCGAGGTAATCATGGAGCTCACCATAGTTGTTGCATATACGCTGCAGGTAAGCCTTTAGCCTGTTATCTTCCACTTTGTTTTCAAGGAATAGCCTGAAAGTCTTATCTACCGGTGGCAGGTAACGCATGCCGGCCTTGAACCTTCTGTGAAATTGAGGAAGGCCAACCCTATTGAGCTTTAGCATATTTGCGATCTTAGCCTCGATCTGAGAGGTACCTATAAGCACGATAGGGCATACCCCTTCGAGCTGGTCATACAAGCTCTTGATCACCCCGAAGGCGCTTGTTTTCATGTTCTCACATTCGTCAATAATGATAAGCGGCTTTCGGCCCTCGAGCTGGAACATGCTTAACCGGTGGGCTATGTTGCGCAGCCTGGTGACCGGCGTGCCGCATGGCTCCAACCCGATATCGTCCATGATGTCATCAATGAGTGTATGTATAGTATGCAGTGAGCTTATGGTAATAAGGCATGTATCCTGGGGATTGGTCATTAAATAGCGTTTAACAGCGTAAGTTTTCCCGCTTCCTGTATCGCAGATGAGTATACGGTTTCGGGCTAATTCGCGAGCCTCTTCGAGATGAGCCATTATAGATATATACTGCGGTGTGTTAACATGCTCCCAGTAAATTATATCGAGCTCGAATCCCACGCTTTTTGCCAGGGCATAATACCACTTGTCAGCAATACCATCTCCCTTGTTATTTATCATCTGGCTCAGGTATGCAGAATTGATATCACTACGCCTGGCATGTTCATTAAGGGAAATCCTTTTATCTTCCATGTAGCTTTTTGCAGCTTCTACTATTGATTTTTTTAGTTCGTCTTTCATTCTACTATTGGTTTTAGGTGTTGTTTATTTTGGTTTATAAGTATTTTGAAATGTCAATACGTGAGGTCAGGCTCCTTTCCTGTCGTTCCCACCAATCCTCATCTTCGATTTGTTCCTCGCGTTCTTTTAATGATTTTGTACTTGCTGCAATTTCTTTCTTTTCCTTCTCCCTGGGAAGCATCTTGCCCTTGGCCTCCTGGAGAGGATCCTTTTGTTGTCCATCGTAAGTGAACATTAATTTTTGACGATGCTCTGACAGGGATTCATTTGATGAGATATGCTCTTCAATTATCTGCCGGCGTTCAATGCCTGCTTCAACTACCTCCTCGATGATTGCCTCGTTCGATTGCCTGAGCGCTTTAAGCTGCTCCCTGTCCTCCGGGGTCTGATCAGCGATAGCCATCGGCTGTACGTATTTTTCTTCCAGGACAAAGGAGATCCTGCCGTCATCATCTTCAACAAGGATTGATGAAAGGTTTTCCGGATCATAGGTCACCCTCCAGTCACGTGTAAGATGTTTACGAAAAGCTATATCGAGGCTGTCATATACATAACCGGTTCCGTTAACCTGCATCAGCATACCCTTGCCGCCGGCTTTAATTGTCTTTTCCCTTACTGTCCCCATGGCCCGCAGGTAATCCCTGCGATCCATGAGTCTCTGTTCGGCTTTATTAAGTGCCATGAAATACTGCTGTGCCTTAACCTGGCGTTCTGATGCTATTATCTCTTCTATTTGCATGATCACGCCCATACGGTCCGGGAATTGCTTTTTGATTTTGTTCTTTAGCTCAATGTTCGGCTGGTTTTCCCTCCGGCTCTTTATGCCAAAGCCTGTCCAGTTATTAAGCAACTGGCAGTATTTCTTGTTGAGATATTTAAAATATGGCTCTATAACCTTGGCTTTCGCGTTTCCCACCCGCGCGGGTGTGTGCATGCGAGAAATAGATGCGTAGAAGGGACCAAGATCCTTTATAGCATAATGGTCAGATTGTATCTGATAAGGGGCAATATAGTGTCCTGTTTGTTCGTAAACATGATCAAACGCATTTTTAAATGCTGCTCTGATCAGGTCTGCATTTTCGTTATTGTCAATAACAATTCCCAGCGGGTATTTCATAAAAGGATCCAGCACGATTACTACAGTCAGCCGGTTATCATACCGGGTATGCATGTGACCATTACGGTCCGGTACCATCTCCTGGTATGCCAGTTCCACATCCCAGCCGTCGACAGTAACAAGCCGCAGCGGCGCCGACGGGGGACGGCGCCTGGCCTGGATCGCTTTCTCATTCATAAAGGCATTCCTTCCTTTCCTCCCCGGAGTGGTTACCAGGTCGATGGCGGGATCCTTCAGAATGTTCATTACCTGCATGTTTGTTAGCGATGGCCAGTTAGATGCTGCGGCCACCTGGTTATAATGATCAGAGATCTGAACAAAGTCCAGGTTATTGGGATGAGCCCGGAGTTCGGTGAGAACAGCTAACTGGGTGCGATATGTATCTTCGTCAAAGTCGGTGTGTTGTCTTGAGGATCCCTCCGGGGCCAGGCATTTGCCAAGCTTGCTGGCATTTTTGTTTTTAATACGTCCGTTAAGGATCACCCCGGGTCCGCGCCTGATATATAGTTTTGCCATGTGATTGAGCCGGGGCTTAACGGTCGGCAGGTTTATACCGTTCTTTTCTCTTAACGAGGGATTACCTTTAATGTGAGCAGTGAGGTTATTCCAGAACTCCTGGGTGTTCCACATCGGGAAGGTTTGCTTTTTCTGACTTGACAGCCGGCAGCGCTCAAGAAGATGCAGGTACCGGCAGGCTTCTATCGCGCGCGCGCGCGTACTATATTTTATATCCTGTTTCTCGAAAAATTCAGAGTCGGATACCTTTGAAATAAGCTGCCGGCTTATGATCGAAGTTGCCAGGAAGGCGTAAGGATCGAGGCCCCCGCAAAGCTTACGGATAACCAGGTCCTTGTATTGCGGCTTCATGGATTCGTACTCGATCAGTACCCGGCGCTGATCATTAGGATTGTCAATGAAGGTCCAAGAAGATGAATTTCTTTCACGTGCCTTAAATAGTGTATTGGATGAAATTCCTATGTTTACCAGTTCCTGGAACTCTATATATAATAAGGTATCTATAAATTTCATATCCTGAAATTTTTATACATTTGGTTTTTTATTGACCACAATATTTACCAAGGAAAAACAGGTCCGTGGCATCCTTATAGAACAAGGTTACCATACTTGACCCTCCGGATAATTCCTGTATGTCATAAGATAAATCCAAGTGCTGACTTATATAAGTATCTTTCATAACTCCTCTAATGGCGTCAGCTGTTCTCTTTGTTGCTTTGAACTTTATGGTTTGCTTCTCCATTTTTATACATTTGGTTTTTTATCGTTTCATCCAATAGCCGCCGTTGTGGCGGTTGGCCTGTTCTACTGAAATAGTTTCGTCTGTATTTAACCTGGCTATCCGGATAATCTGATCCGGGAACCGGTCTGAGAGCTGAATAAGAAAAGACTCTACATCAATGCCCCTTCTTACATTCTGCAAAACCTTCACTATTTTCGAATTATGCCAGGTAGGCTTCTCCTGATCCTGATCCATAACCTGAAATACTATATTGACCCTGTTCATTTTTATACATTTGGTTTTTTATCGGGTAACTTCAATTGAATCGAATGCGGCGGCCAGCTCCTGGTTGAACTTCACGACAGTGTCGTATACCTCTTTAACCTTGTGATTCATCCGGCGCTGACCGCTGAATATCATATTTATATAGCTTATTGATTTTTTTGATGCGAGCGCAATTATCTTTAAATCGCCAAGACGGAGTGCTTTTTTAAGCTCAATATTTTCGGGGTAACTGTAGGTGTATTTGACTTTTCCCATTTTTTAATATTATATTTGTGATTGAACAATGACACAAATATATATTCATTATTTGAATATTCCAAATATGAATATACAATTTATGAATATTTTTTATGTTAGGAATTAGGTTTAAAGAAGCGCGAGCCTTAATAGGTGTATCTCAAATTGTTGCTGCTCAGGAATCTGGATTGAGTCAAAGAGATATTAGCCAAATTGAAAATGATATAAAAGAATTTATACCAACTCAATATATTCAATACCTGAATAGAAGTGGCATTAATATTAATTCCCTTTTTAATCAAGATGAGAATGTACAGGTAAATGTCCAGCCAATTGTACAGCCAATTGACCAAAAAAGCCGTTTATCGGAAAACGATTTATTAAACGGTGCCGGCGAGAAGTATATTAGCCAGGGCAATATTTTGCTGGTACCGGTTAAGGCCCGGGCCGGTTACCTGGCCGGCTATGGCGATCCGGAATTTATAGAAACGCTGGAGTATTTTAAAATACCTGGGTGTAAACATGGAGAATACAGGATGTTTGAGGTGGAGGGAGACAGCATGTATCCGACACTTAAGCATGGAGACTACGCGATCGGCAGGGCTCTATCGGATTGCTGTCAGATAAAATTCAGTACTATATATATAATAGTATGCCGGGAAGAGGGCATTGTTATTAAAAGGATTTTAAATACACCTAAATACAAGGATAAAATTATAGCAAATTCCGATAATGAGAACCAGCAGCTGTACCCACCATTAATAATACAGGGAACAGAAATACTTGAATGCTGGGAGCTTTATAAGGTGATATCTGATCCGCCGGAACAAGAGGATTTCCTTGCCAGGCGTCTCTCAAAATTAGAGAAGGAATGGTCGGAATTCAGAAAATCGTTTAAGAAAAAATAACCTTTCCGTTTACTTATCATTTAATTCAATCAGGTTAATTAACCTTTAATTTACCTTTTTATACTTTTGGTTTTTTATCGTGCCTCGTGTTATAATAGCATCAACCTTCCATTCATTGGAAACCACAGAGGTCTTACTTTTAATGTTAAATTTATACATTTGGTATTATGCCCCTTAAAAGCTTTGAAAAAAGAGATGATGTCTTCTT